>Ga0310343_10000051_pt1 | contig 45842 bp, 37 predicted proteins | sample HC15DNA2025_MG_FD_203519 | JGI IMG/M metagenome (GOLD analysis project Ga0310343, IMG submission 203519) | Marine microbial communities from station ALOHA, North Pacific Subtropical Gyre - HC15-DNA-20-25_MG | ecosystem: Environmental > Aquatic > Marine > Oceanic | place: Pacific Ocean: North...
TCCTGATTGGGTGCCGTGAGAAGCGAGGAAACGAGCTTGGCGAAACGGTTTTCCTCTTGAGGAGAGGCAGAGAGTCCCGCCCTGACGCGGTCGACAAGGGCTCGGTAAAGACCTACGTAAAGGCTCCAGGCGGTAAGACCGATCCAGACGAGGAGGGGATCGAGATAGGAGCTCACGGGTCGGTCGAGTCTTGTTGCAGGATTTGCTTGAGCGCGAGCAAAACTCGTTCGTTTTGTTCCTCCGTGCCGATCGAGATGCGCAGAAATTCGCTCAAGGCTGGCGACATGGGTCGGGTAATGATGCCCTTCGCCTGCAGTTTCTCAAAGACGGCTCTGCCGTCGCCTACCTTGACCAGCAGGAAATTGGCCTGACTCGGAACGACCTCCAAACCCATGGCAGCGCAGCCGTCGCTCATCTGCTCCAGGCCGGCCCGGTTCCTTCTCCTGCAGGTCTCGACCCAATCGCTATCCCCCAAGGCCCCGATGGCACAGGCTTGGGCGACCGAGTTGGCATTGAAGGGCTGGCGGGCCTGTTGGAGGAGCCCGATCATTTCGGGGGAGCCATATCCATAGCCAATCCTTAGCCCGGCGAGACCGTAAATCTTCGAGAAAGTTCGCATGCCGAGAACCTTCCTTCCCTCCCTTGCGTAAGGGCGGAGGTCAAAGGGTTCCTCGAGGTATTCCGAATAAGCTTCATCCAGGCAGAAAACGACGTGCTCAGGCAGGGAGCGGACGAAGGAATCGATTTCCTGCGCCGTGTTGGAGGTTCCGGTAGGGTTATTCGGGCTGGGAAGAAAAACCAGCTTGGTGCGATCCGTAATCGATTGCCACATGAGGTTGAGATCGTGGGTAAGGCGAGGCATTTCAACCTCGACCACCTTTGCCCCCATGAGAAGAGCGACGAGTTTGTAGACTACGAAGGCGTGCTCCCCGACCACAACTTCGTCCCCTGGCTGAAGGAAGACGTGCCCCAAAAGCTCGATGATCTCATTGGATCCATTCCCGAGAATAAATAGGTTCGCATCGAGCTCATGGATTTGGGCCAGTTTTTCCCGAAGGGCCAAGCCGCTTCCCTCGGGATAGAGGAAAATGGCCTGCAAGGCCTGCCTGCCGGCTTCCATAGCAAGAGGGGAAGACCCCCAGGGATTCTCATTGGAAGCAAGCTTGCAGACTTCACCAACGTCGAAGCCATGCTCCCGGGCAACCTGCTCGATGGGCTTGCCTGGTTGGTAAATGGGTTGTTCCAGAATGCGAGGATTCGCAAGTTCGGGTAGATTCATGAAAAGTCATACAACCTAGCGTGCAAAGGGATCACGATCAAGGAATAAGGATTCTAACTTGTTAAATCGCCTCCCTTGGGTTTTATCATACGCTACGTGAAAATTGCGCTTTTTGGAGCTACGGGACTACTGGGCTGGGCGGTCGGGCAAGCCGTCCGGAGGAGAAGGCATGAGCTGTTGCCCTTCTCCGGCGGAGGAAGTGAGGATCTAAAAGCTATTGGCAAGGTAGAATCTCTCCCCATTGAGGATGACGAAAGGCTGACCAGAACCCTTTTCGACAAATGGCCTGATGCCATCGTCAACTGCTCGGCGATTTCCTCACCCGCCTCGGTGGACCTTGATCCCAGCGGGTCCTTTCGGGTCAACGTTACTGCAACGGCTAGACTGGCGGAAATAGCCGCCCATCTGGGAGCCCGCTTCATTCATCTCTCGACGGACATGGTTTTCGATGGAAGGGAGTCCCCTTATCGCTCGACCGACTTGCCGAACCCCTTGAGTGAGTATGGCCGGCAAAAACTGGAGGCGGAAAAGAAAGTTCTCGCTGCCACGGACGAGAATCTGGTCGTTCTCCGAATTACCCTCCTCAACGGGAATAGTCCCGGGGGCAACCGCAGTCCCCATGAAAGAATTCTCAATGGACTTGCGGAGGGCAGTCCCCCAACCCTTTTTGAGGACGAATTTAGACAACCCTGTTCCTCGGACAACGTGGCCGACGCAATCTTGGAGCTTATCGAGCGACCCAATTTGAATGGCTTGTTTCACTGGGCCGGCGCAGATGAGATAAGCAGGTATGAGCTGGGGTTGCGCATTCTCGAGCGCTTTGGCTTTGAGCCGGGGCGCATCTCGAGGGCAAGTCTTGCGGAGAAAACCAAAAATGCCGGTGAGCGCCCTTCTCGCCTTACCTTCGAGCTGAACCCCTTGGCAGGCAAGCTAAAGACACGGCCGGCCAGCCTGGAGGAGCAACTGGACGGCCTTATGGTTCCGGACCGACTGTATGGGTGGTATCGGGAAAATGCGGATGACCCGAGCCGGTACGTACCAAGATTCTAATCACTCGCCTTGGGTTTGAAAATTTTCTCATCACTCACTGAGACCGGTCCCCGAAACATGGCCACGGACTGGTGGCTTTTTCTTGAGCAGGGAGAATCGGAGAAGCCCGCCTTCAGGCATTATGGGTGGTCTTTTCCGGAGGTTACCTTTGGATATGGTCAGGACTGGAAATGGGTTAGAGACAGCGTTGGCAAAGACTCGCAAAAGCTCGTCCGAAGGCCCACTGGAGGGGGTATCGTCCGACATGGGCAGGACTGGACCTATTGCCTTGTTTTGCCGACGGGCCACGACTCCTGCTGCATGCCGCCACTTGACTTGTACGAGGAAATTCACGGAGCCATTGCCCGTGCCCTTGCGGAACAGCATATTGCGACTTCCCTCAAGCCTTGCCCAGAGCAAAAGACGAGGGGCATTCCCGGAGATTGCTTCCAGGAGCCAGTCGCCAGAGACCTTATGACGAAGGACGGCAGGGCCAAGGTGGCCGGAGCCGCTATGAAGCGGGCAAGGCGCGGGATTCTGGTCCAAGGAACCATCGACCTCTCGGTTTTAAAGAGCTTTTCACCCAATGAGTTTTACGGCAGTTTCACCACTGAGCTGTCACGGTTGCTGGGGGAAAGCCCATCTTTCGTTGACTGGCCGGATGAACTGGAGAAGTTGCGAGCTCCCTTTGTGGAAAGATTCGCCTCACTTTCTTGGCTCAAAAATCGGGTCGTCGACTAGTCCCTAAGCTTCGAGGGTAACGATGTTTTCCACGTGACGGGTCTGAGGGAAGAGGTCGAAGGGCTTGGCCTTAAGGAGTCGGTAGCCGCCTGCCACGAGGAATTTGAGGTCGCGGGCCTGAGTCGCGGGATCGCAGGAAACGTAAACGATGCGGGTGGGTCTAAAGTCCAAAGTTTGCTTGAGAAAGACTTCGTCGCAGCCTTTTCGAGGGGGGTCTACGACAAGGGAGCAAGTTTGGCCGATTCCTTCCAGTTCCTCAAAAATGGAAGACGCCTCACCGAGATAGAATTCGGCGTTGGTAATCTTGTTCAGGAGCGCATTCGCCCGGGCCCACTCGAAACCTTCGCGACTGATTTCAATCCCCACTACGCGCTCGAATTGAGCGGCCGCGGACAAACTGAAAAGCCCGCCCCCGCAATAAGCGTCCACAAGAAGTGAAGAAGCCCCTTCGCTTGCCTCGGCGACGACGTGCTCCACCATCCGGGGAAGAATAAAAGGATTGTTCTGAAAGAATTCCCCGGCCCGAAACTGGAAAATCAAGTCACCGACCCGTTCACTGGCTGTTTTCTTCGGGTCGGTTATCACGCCCTCAAGGGTGTCCCGCAAGAGGAGGGTACCCCCCTTTTTTTTGTTTTGCCTATGCTCGAGTTCTTGCCGGGCCCCGGGCAGAGCCTCGTTAATCGCCTCGGTGGCGATCGGGCACATGGGCACGTCCACCAGAACTTTGCGTGAACCTTGTCGCAGGAAACCAACCTTTCTTCTTTCTCCCGATCTCGCCCGTTCATAGTGGGGAGTAAGTTTGGAACGGTAACCGAATTTCCTGGGCGAAGGCTCGACGGGCTCGATCTCAACAGCCAGCCCCCCGATCTTTTCGAAGCTTTCCCGGACCTGCCGGCGCTTCCAGGCTAACTGGGTGTCGTAGCGAACCGATTGATACTGGCAACCCCCGCACTCCCCGAAGAGTTCGCACTTCGGGTCGACCCGTTCGGGGGAAGGCTCGAGAACCTTCAGGCAATCCGCCTCGGAATAGTTTTTGTGGTTGCGAAAGACGCGCGCCTTGATCCTTTCGCCGGGCAGGGCGAAAGCCACTTGCACGACCCATTCCCCATCGCGTGCAACCCCATGGCCCAGATTGGTCACGTTTTCTATCGTTAGGACGAGCTCGTGATGATAAGGGTAGGGCTGGTCTTGAAAACCTTTGGGTGGAGTTTTCATCAGGATTCGTTCGTAACGGGCTCGCCCTTTGCTGGCAAAACCCTTTTTCTGTTTCCAGTGAATGATCCTATCTTGAGCACGGCGAACCCACGGGTTAAGGAGATTGTAAAACTACGACAGTCCTCCCGGAGAAGACGAGAATTGGGCCTCTTCGTGGTTGAGGGGGCAGACGAGATCAAGCAACTCGTGGCTGCCGGCAGGGAACCCCGCGAAATTTACTTTTGCGGGGAATTTGCCGAGAAGGCCGGAACAGAAAGCTTCATCGAGCAATTGCGAGAGCAGGGGCGCGAGCTTGTGGAGCTGGGTCCGGATGCTTTTGCCAAGTCTTCCTATAAGCGCAATTCGGAAGGCATTCTTGCCCTTGCCGAAACTTGGGACTTAGGTCTTTCCGGGCTCCCTGCAAAGCCAAGAATTTCTCTTGTCCTTGATGAAGTGGAGAAACCGGGAAACCTAGGCGCAATACTCAGGACCGCCGATGCCTTCGGGGTCTCGAGCGTCCTGCTCTCCGAACCTGAGTTGGATTTCTTCAACCCCAACATGGTTCGTTCGTCCCGAGGCCTCATGGCCGCAACCAAAATCGGGGTTGGCGACAAGCAAGAGGTTTTCTCCTGGCTGGACGAGGAAGGCCTTTGCCTGGTTGGAACGAGCGCTCGGGCGAAGAAGTCCTATTGGGATTGCGAATTCAAGGATGGAACCGCTTTCGTGCTGGGAAGCGAGAAGCTAGGCTTGGGTCCGTTTTGGCGCGAACGCGTTCAAAAATGGGTTCGCATTCCCATGGAAGGCAGGGCCAGTTCCCTAAACCTGAACGTGAGTGCGGCCTGCCTCATGGCCGAGTTTAACCGGACCGTATCCTCGACGCTATAGGCTCCTTAGCCAAGGCAGACTTTTCTCCAAGCAATCGTCCATGCTTCTGAGTGGACGGTAGCCGATTTCATTTTTGGCGGCCCGGGAGGAAAACCAGTGATCGTGGGCCAGCTGGCAGGCTACGAAGCGCGTCATGGGCGGATCGGCGCCTGGCTTGGCGAGACCCCAGGCCTTTTCCAGAAAAAGGCCGGCAAAATAGGTCACAGGAAAGGGAATCCTTCTTTCTAGGGGAGGTAACCCGAGTTTCCCGAACAATTGATTAAGCCAAGGCCACAATCGAACGGGTTCCTCCTGGCCGATGAAATAGGCCTTGCCGCCTGCCTCGTCGCTTTCAAGCAAGGCGTTCATGCCACAGGCGTGGGCGTGACAGACGTTATCGATATGGGTAAGGTCGACTTGGTTTTCACCCGACCCGACAATCTTCAACTTCTTGGCCCGGTGCCTCTGAATAACCCGAGGCAAAAGGTGCCTATCACCTTCTCCCCAGACGAGGTGGGGGCGCAGGGCCATGGTCTGAAACCTCCCTGGAGAATGAGCTTCCAAAACGGCCTTTTCGGCAAGTGCCTTCGAATGGGCGTAGGGTGACAGCCTTGAACTGAGGTAGGGCATGGACTCGTCTCCACCACGGATCGATTCGCCCGAGAAAACGACACTGGGAGTACTTGTATGGATCAGGCGCGGAACCCCATGGGCGTGGCAAGCCTCGATGAGGTTGGTCGTGCCTAGGTAGTTGGCCGAGTAATAGTCCCCATATGAGACTCCGACCCCGGCTTTGGCGGCGACGTGAAAAACCAGTTCCGTCCCGGAAAGGGGTTCCTTGGGAATCGAGCCTTCTGCCAAGTTGCCCTGGTGGTAGGCAATGCCTTGGAAACACTTTTCCTTGCTTGGGGAAGCGGATCGGCCAATGACGTGGACGTCGTGTCCACCGTCCAGCAACTGCATGGCCAGGGCATGCCCGATGAAACCAGTGCCTCCCGTGACGAGGATCTTCATTAGGATGCCTCGCTCATTTGTCCCCACCAAGCTTACGGGTCCATTTTTTCGCCAAGGCCAATCGGTGAATCTTGGCGTTGTGCCGGGCATCCACGGGAAGCGATTTTTCAAAGACGATTGCGGATATCCCGAATTCAGGCAAACGATCCGCCAAACTGCCGAGGATTTCTTTGGCGACTCGCTTTCTGGATTGCTCGTCCCGGGCGTGGCTTTCGAGTTCAACCACCATGCATGGCTTCTTGGTCCGCCCCCGCCCGATCCCGATCAAAGCCGACCTGCGTACGCCCGACACTGTATTGGCGATGGGTTCGCACCTTTCCGTCTGGAGGGGCCCGTGCTTGGTCTGAAGGCATTCGGCTTTTCTTCCCATGAAGCGCAGCCGCCCGTCCTTATCGAAGTATCCCAAGTCCCCCATCCTGTGGTAGAGGAGCGCATCATGCCTGAATTTGGAGTCGAAGGTAGCCCCAGGCATACGATGATATTCCTCCGTCACCACAGGACCAGCGACACAGATCTCTCCTACGTCGCCACTCTCTACTTCCGCGAGGCCGCCGTCGCTTCCAAGGGGTGCGGTGGAGGCAGGAAAAAGCTTAATCGAGATTCCGGGCAAGGCATGGCCGAGGCAGGAGCCCTCGCCCCGTTCGACCTCCGCCTTCAGGAGGCCGACCTCCCTGTGGTCGCAAAAGGAAACGGGCAGGGCTTCGGTGGCGCCGTAGGGAACGATCACGCGACCGTTTTCAATCACCGAGGCAAGTTGCCCAATCAAGCTGGGAGGGGAGGGCGCCCCGGCCAGAAAAAAACGGCGAACGTTGGGCAGGCGCACTCCTTGCCTTGAGCACCAAGTGGCGATTTTCCGGCCAATCACGGGGGAGGCGAAGGCGGTTGTGACGTCGTGGGACAGCAGGGTTTCGACCAGTTTTTCCCCGGATGCCTCGGCCGGTCTGCTTGGGTTCATATCCGGAAGAACGGTAGTGATGCCGAGGGCTGGGTTGAAAAGAGCGAAAATCGGTAAGGTCGCCATGTCCACCTCACCTTCCTCCATCCCAAAGTTTTCCTTGAGGGCGAGGATTTGACCGTTGAAGGTCTTGTGCATGTAGCGCACCCCCTTGGGTGGCCCGGTCGAACCGGAGGTAAACACGATGGCGGCAAGTTCCTCAGGGGATTTTTCAACAGGGCTCAAGTTTTCAGGTAAGGCCCCTATCTTTCCTTTCAAGCCTTCGAATTGGTTTGGGCGAATGAGAATTCGGTTGCGGATGCCGCCAAAGGATTTTCGACAGAGTCTCCCGAGCCAGTGAGCGAGCGCAATCCCGATCATGTGGTCGGGTCGCGTGGAGCGGATACAGCGCAGAACCGATTTCAGGCCCATGCCGGGATCAATGATGACGGGCACGGCTCCGATAAAAAAAAGAGAGAATGCGACCACGATTAATTCATAGCCCGATTTGACCAAAAGCAGGGTCTTGTCGCCTTTCTTGAAGCCTCTTTCCCTAAGGAGGGAAGAATAGCGCAAGACGTCTTCGTACAACTCCCCGAAAGATCTTTCCCCGAATCCTTGTGGGTTGGAAGAAAGAATGGCGGCTTGATCGGGCAAACGTGAGGCGGCGTCCTTCAGGTGGGACGCCACGTTGCCTGACTTCATGGCGTCAGGCACGGCAAAGCCTTACTCGCATTCCGCTAACCACCGCTCCGCTTCAATGGCGGACTGGCACCCCATGCCGGCCGCAGTAATGGCTTGCCGGTAGACGTGGTCGGCGCAATCTCCGGCTACGAAAACGCCGGGCATTGAGGTCCGGACCATGCTGCCGCTCTCGGGAAGCAGGTACCCGTTTTCATCCAAAGGCAGGATTCCCTTGAAGGGGGCGGTGTTGGGGACGTGCCCGATAGCGATGAAGACGCCCTTACAGGGGACTTCGCTCTCTTCGCCGTTTTTGATGTTTTTGACGCGGATTCCATGCGTTTTTCCCTCATCGTCGGGCAAGATCTCCTGGACGGCCGAATCCCAGAGGGTGGAAACCTTTTCGTTTTCGAGGGTTCTTTCCGCCATGATCTTCGATGCCCGGAGCTCATCCCTCCTGTGAACAAGGGTGACCTTGGAGCAGAAACGAGTCAGAAAGAGAGCTTCTTCGCAGGCCGAGTCGCCTCCTCCCACGACCACGACGTCCATATCCCTGTAGAAGGCGCCGTCGCAAGTAGCGCAAGTCGTGACGCCCTTTCCTCCAAACATTTCCATTTCTCCCGGAACGCCCAATAACCTTGGCGCGGCTCCGGTCGCTATGATTACCGACTTGGCCTCAAAAGTCTTGTCGCCGGCAAACAAAACTTTGCGGTCATCGGTGAAATCGACTTTTTCCACATAGGCGTTCTCAACCCTTGCTCCGAAACGAAGGGCCTGACGACGCAACTGGTCCATTAGGGCGAAGCCGTCTATGCCGTCTGGAAATCCGGGAAAGTTTTCCACCTCGGAGGTGGTCGTGAGCTGACCTCCGGGCTGCTTGCCTTCAAGGATCAGGGGGCTGAGGTTAGCCCTGGCGGTATATATGCCGGCGGTAAAACCAGCGCAACCGGTTCCTAGAATAATAACGTCTTCCATAATCTGTAGTGTGGATTAAGCTTTAAAGAATGGAAAGGGAAGAATTTTTTAGGATGGCGATCTTGGCAATTTTTTTCTTATGGGTCGATTAGATGTCTTGGTTTGACAGTCATTGCCACTTGAAGGGCTTTTGGGAAAAGGGAATCCTTGAGAAAATCCTCGATCGGGCCGCTGGACAGGGTGTGGACAGAATGACGGTCATCGGTACCTCTCCAGATGACTGGAAAACCAACCGAGCCATTTGTGCCGAGAATCCGAGCGCCCTTTGCTTTTCGGCTGGGTTGCATCCTAGCTACGTTGGCCCGGGCTGGGAGGAGCAATTGCGTGGTCTGGCCGAAATTTGGTTGAAGAGCCCGAAACCGGTTGCAGTCGGCGAGATTGGCCTTGATTACTTCCGCTTACCCAAAGATCAATCCGAGGCCGAGCAAATCAAGCGTATGCAAAGGATTGCCTTCAGGGACCAATTGGCCTTTGCCAAGGACCTTGACCTGCCGGTGGTCGTTCACTCCAGGAGCGCCTTCGCGGACTGCCTCGAGCTTATTGATGAATCCGGCGTCGATTGGACGAAAGTGGTGTTTCATTGTTTCGCCGAGGGGCCGAGCGAGATCAGGCAACTGATGGACCGTGGAGGCTGGGCGTCCTTTACGGGCATCCTGACTTTCAAGAAGAACCACTTACTGCGGGAAGCGGCTTTGCTTCAGGGTGTCGAGAAGCTTATGCTGGAGACCGACTCCCCCTATCTCTCGCCCGAGCCGGTGAGGGGTAAAACGAACGAGCCTGCCCACCTGCGACATATAGGTGACTTTGCGTCCGAATTGTTCGACCTTTCCGCGGAATGCTTGGCGGAGCAGACGTTCGAGCGGACCAGGGAGTTTTACTCGGTTTAGCCGCCTGGGTCCTTTTCCCGGTCCGCGTAGATGGTGACCTTGGCCTGTTCGCCGGAGATCAAGTGCTTGGAGCGCCTGATGGCCTTGGCCGTCGAAAGCGTGGGGTTGACTGCGGAGTGAGGAAAAACGTTCTTACGGTTAATGCGGGCAAGCACCCCGGAATCACGAAGGATTCTGAGGGCATCACGCCTGACCTCGCAGAGAAGTACGTGGCAGTTCTTCTCCTTGAGGTAGTCGAGTAGTTCCTCCAAGGCCAAAACCGAGGTTGCGTCCAAGTGATGGGCGTGCAGGAGTTTCAGGACCAGTACCCGCAGGTTTTCATCTTCCCCGACGCGCCTGATTTGCTCATAGAAAAGATCGGCTGCGGCAAAGAAGAGCTCCCCCTCGACGTGAACGATCGAGACTTCGGGCTCCGGGCGCTTCGTTTTATCCGAAAGCTCGGTGAGCTCTCCTTCCTCATTATAGCCGTGCTCGATCATCTCGGGCTGCGCGACTTTTTTCAGGAAAAGGAGGATGGACGTAATGACGCCAGCGAAGATGGCCATCTGAAGGGATATAACCAGGCCCACGCCAAGGGTTACGAGAAAGGTAATCGCATCCGAGCGGGTTGCCTTGGAAACGGTCTTGATTTGCCTCGCCTTGACCAAGGAGGCACCAATGAAAATAACTAGGGTGGCCAAGGATGGAAGAGGGACGTAGGCGACTAAGTCGCCAAGAAGAAAATACCCTGACAAGACAAGGGCGCCGGCAAGGATATTGGACAGGCTTGTACGAGCCCCGGATTGAACGTTGAGGGAAGACCTCGTCAAGGAACCCGAGGCCGGCATGCCGGAAAGGAAGGAACAGCTGACGTTGGCGCATCCGATGGCAAAGGTTTCCTGATTGCTGTCTATTCTATCACCGGCCCTGGCGGCTAATGATTTTCCAATGGAAAGACCTTCGAGCAAACAGAGAAGGGAGACTGCGGAGGCGGACCAAAGAATGGTTTCCCAATGAAGGCCAAATGCGTTAATTGAAGGGATAATCAGAAAGGAGCCGTTGGATTCGAAGGCATCGAGCTGGGAAACTTGCCACCCATATTGCTTGAAAACCATGCCTACCAGAGACGATAGAACAAGAGTAAGCGCGACGTTAGGCCAGGTCTTGAATTTGGTTTGAAGCAGCAGGAAGATGATGGCCGTGATGATGCTTAGCCAGATGGAAGGCGGGGAAGCTTGGGCAATGCCCTTGAGGGCCTGAACAAGAATGGCCCAAAACTCAGAGGGGACCTCCTCTCCCTTGCCGCTTAGACCCAATACGTGTTTGGCTTGGTTGGCTATAATAAGAAGGGAGGCGGTCGTGACGTAGGCAGTGATGACGGTTCGTGAGACAAATTGCACCATGAAGGAAATGCGCAAAAAAGCGGCCAGCAGGAGGAAGATTCCGGCAAAAAACAAAATCCATGGCAGGACAAAAAGCGTTGATTCAGAACCCATGCCGTTTTGGTTGATCATGCCGAGACCGGCAAAGACACCGAATAGTAAGACAGCCGTGGCGTTTGTGGGACCTAGGGTTATGAATCGGTCCCTTCCGAACAAGCCACCGAAGATAGCTGCAAAGGCCGAACCAAGGAGCCCATACTGTATCGGCAGTCCTGCGACAAGAGCATAGGCCATGCCTTGGGGTATGGCAAGAAGGGCGACGTTGAGGGCGGCACGGAAGTCGCCGGGCCAATGGGAGGAATTATACTTGAAGAGAACCTGAAGCGCAGGAAAGGAGGGAGAAAACAGGGTTCCAAGGTTGGTTTTGGGCATCTTGGCAGAGGTTTTCATCATAAAATAAATTCTGTAAACTAAGGGAGACTGGGCAATGTCCAAGGAGATTCGGAAAAAATGTGGCTCTTTGGGTATTAAAGAATGTGGGAATGGGTCCGACTATTGAAGGAGTCGCAAGGAGGTGACCATCTGAATACATAAGTCGGGATGCAAGGAGTGCATCCACAACTGAACTGATGGAATGGATTGAATTCAATCCTCACCGCGAACTCAAAAAAACCCTGCTCATCGGAACAGGAATTTTTTGGTCACAAGGTTATTCCTATCGGGATGCCCTGGTGCTGAAGCGGCAAGGATAGGTTTGATCCGGCAGAGTGTTTCACATGCCATTATGGCTCATAAATTAAAATCAAACCTATTAAAAAATGTAACCATACAAAAATAGAGCATTGTTAGGAATGGCAATTGCCGATCGATCCCCCGGATCAACACAACGACAAGGACGTCTTAAAATCTGTGTCTAAACCAAACTCCGCCCCAAAGTTAATTTTTGGAGGCGTGCTAAAAAGTTTGGCAAACTACTGGCATAAAATAAAGGTATCAATGGATAGAGCATCTTTGACTTTCTTGGCATGCTGGCCAAAAAACTAACGAGCCCTGAATCTCACGGATATTTAAAGCCATGTATGATGGGGCCTTAGGGTATGCACTGTTAGAACTAACGAAATACTAAACGCACAATCCTACAAAGTTAGACAATATATAAAATTGAATTACAAACATCTGATAAATTTCAAAACTGCTGAGCGATATGCAGTCATTTGATCCTATGCACATCACTAAGGAATCCCCATATGTTTAATATCTATAGAAACCCCAATGGGTTGAGGTACTGTAAATCAGTCTAAATCCGAATAAATACATTATTATGATTTCATCCGACATCAACTATTTCGCATCCAAATTGGCTCGTGACTTGAATGGCATCCAGAAACTGAAGGAATTGCATCTAGGTAAACTTACTACTGGTAAAAAAGTAACAAAACCTATGGATGATGCCGGTGCTCTTTCTACAAGCATGAAATTCGGGAGTGAGTTAAAAAGAATACGGGGAGTAGGTCAAACGCTCCAGAATGCCCTTTCGTACACGCAAATGCAGGAATCTGCCTTAACAAACGTGAACCGACTTTATCAGCGGATGGCTCAATTGGCAACCATGGCCCTTGATAGTACTAAAAACGACTCGGATCGTGAAAATTATGATAAGGAATTTCAGGAACTACGTTCTCAGACACTACAAATCGACCTATCAAAATTTAATGACCAGGATCTTTTTAGAAATACAAAATATTCAGTAACCTTAACCGGTAGCATTTCGTGGTTAGATGCTCGCCAACATGCGGCTGCTGCCAGTGCATCCGACTCTGAATACGAACACTATATGGCCACTATTACTTCCCAAGACGAGCAAGATGAAATCCAACGACAACTAGACGGCGATGCGAGTGGTCTAGCCCTTTGGTTGGGTGGAGCAGATGGTGATGGTGCCGAAGAGGGCAAATGGCGGTGGGTAGAAGGGCCCGAAGGAAAGGAAGAAGGAGGTTTGGGCCGTCAGTTTTGGGATATAGCGACCGATTCTCGAGGAGAGGTTGGAGAATCTGGCGTCAACAACTCATACCTTAACTGGAATGGAGGCGAGCCAAACAATTCGGGTGGTAATGAAGATGCGCTTCAGATACTTCAGACCAACGGACTATGGAATGATTTGCCCGATACCAATACCGGACCTCGAGGTTACTTGCGCGAGAGTGATCCAATAAACTTAAAGGTAATGGATGATGCTCATGGTGGCCACTTCGAGCTCAACAAAATTAGCTTCAAGCGATTCTTGGAGAGTACGACCATTGATTTGACGAACCTTGCCAATGCAAAGGATGCTCTTGACCGTGTTTTAGAGGCCCAGGAAGACGTCGTAGACAAAATTGCCCTCGCGGGTTCAAATGCTTCCCGTTTGACTTCTGAAATCGTTGCTCTTGAAGAAAACCTTGCCGGTAAGGAACGAAGCCTGGGTCGGATCGATGATCTTGATATTGCTCGATCGGCAAGCTCATTGGCAAAAGCGGAAATAAAAATGCAGGCCGCCTCTTCAATTCTGGCCCAAGCGAATGCCCTTTTTGCTCAGAGAAACTACATCCAAGAGTTATTATAGTGCTCTAAGTTCCAATAAAAGCATGCTATAATTGCAATTCCTCTTCAAATCTGTATTTAGATTTCGCAGCCTCCCATTCTTCAAAAAAACGACGATATATTTCCTGTTGAGATTGAATTTCGGCACCAAGCCGATTTAAAAGTTCGAATTTGGGGTTAGCCCGAATGCCAAGGCTTTGGTTCGCCCTAAGTTCGACCAACTTCGTTTCCGTCAACTTCTTTTTCCGCAGGGTGCTCTTGGTATCCTCCTTAAGGCTCACAATGGCTTTTTCTATCGCCTTTGTAATCCTGTTCCTAGTCAAGGCGAGGTGCTTGGCGACTTCCTTTTGCAGGTTTGGGTCTTGGCTCTCGTTTACGAGCATTGTTTCGAGTTGATCGACCATCAGAGTCAGCTCGGGGATATTTTCTCGTCTGGCCACGCCTTCCACCTCAAGCAGCTTCATTGGATTGGGATCGAGCCGATGCACGGAATCAATGTGAGAGAGTGTGCGATCGAGCGCGGCTAGATCGCTTTCAATTTCCTCAAGCTCCGCCTGCAGGGCTATTTCCTCTACGTTAGCCCCGGTACCGACCTTGGCTTGGCTTCTGATTTGTTGAACCAAATCTTCTTTTTGGCCGAGCAAGGTATTGATCTTTTTCCTGTATTTGTCGAACCTGCTGATAATAGGCTCATCCATTCCCTCTTCCGAAATAGCCCGCCTGTATGCTTCCATTACCGTTCTGGCAAGCAAGCGCGAAGTCTTCATGGAGTGCCCGCGGCAAACGAGGAAAACCCCTTCTTCGTCGGACCGAGTTGTGAATAGGGCCCTCAGTATTTTACTATCATTTTCCTTGAACGCACTGCTTTGAAAAGGGCTCAAAATCCCTTCTTTCATGGTAGGGCTTTGATCTAGAAGTCCCTTCAATTTATCTAGAAAAAGCGGACTCCCCAAAGCTTCGGAATGAAGGGATGCAAGACTAGTCGAGTTTCCTTCGAAGGCAATTCGAACTCGGTGTACTGCCCAAGTTTCTGGCGCTGCCTTGGTTTGGGGAGCCCAGTCGACGAGGGGGGGAGAATGATCCGAGGCAGAGGCGTTTGCATCAGGCGCCGACTTCTCGGTAATGTGCGTGATGGGGGGTGCTTGCCCTTCATCCAGCATGTCTTGGTAATAAGTGCCATACCAGAAAAGGGCTAGGCTGACTGCGATAAGCAATATGCATTGCCACGGTTGCATGAACGCATTCAAGAATAGAAAATAACCAAAGGCAACTGTTACTAGCGCCCACTTCATATACCGCCCGCAGTTCTCAAAGGTTACGTCTTTACTGCCCAAAACCTTTTTCTGGAATGAATCTCCGGATTCCGCCGCACTACCATGTGACGTGGTCGCTATTGCCGCCGTGAGCCCAGAATGATTGACATTCAAGACACCAAGGCTTTGAATTGCAGGCGTGTCTGATGATCCGGTACCCTTTGATTTCTCGCGCAAACTAACCGCTTTGCAACGTTCCTTGTACGCCTACATCCTGACCCTTTTGCCCAATAGAGCCGATGCCGAGGACGTCCTGCAGGAAACCAACTTGATCCTCTGCCGAAAGGCGAACGAGTACGACCCCGAAGGGCATTTTCAAGGCTGGGCCTTTCAGATAGCCCGCTATCAGGTAATGGCCCACATTACCAAGACCAAACGCAGCAGGTTACATTTCAGCACCGAAGTCATCGAGTCCTTTGCCGAAGAAGAATTTGATTCGAAGAAAGTGGTCCTTAGCCAGAAGGCGCTTCAGATTTGCTATGAACTACTGCCTGCTCACATGAAGGAAATTGCCCAGCTTCGCTTTCGTGAGGATAGTAACCTCAAGGATATCGCGGCCAAGGTTGGGAGGCCGTTGGGCTCGGTTTCCGCCACCCTTCATCGAATCAGGATCAACCTCACGGATTGCGTCAGAAGAAAACTGCCGATTGTCGAAGCCGAAAATGAGCTTTAATGCTTTTGCTGAAAAAAATGAAGATTTTGGTAAGAAAATCGATTTTCGCGCTAATACTCCATGAACACCAACTTATCCCATGAATGCGACGAATGACTTTTTGAAGGAGGTCGAGAACCTTACCGTAAGGGTTCTTGACGATATCCATACCCCCGCGGACATGGACCGCCTCTCCCATTTGCTCCTTGCCAGTTCGAAGGCTCGATCCCGCTATGCCGAATTGATGATTCAAGACTCGATGCTCCACTGGGAGACAAGTGAAGTGCTCGAGTTTGAGCAACCCGTCCAAGAGGCCATTTCCTTTCCTTTCCCGCCCTTGCTTGCATCTATTGCCGCCGCTGTCGTGGCGGTCTTTGGTGTTTGGTTCTTGAAGAACGACGCATCGGATCTCGAGAAGGGGCAGATAACTTCCAATACCACTCCCTCCGCCTTCTCGCCTACTGTTTCGGAGACGAGCGGAGATCCCAAACGCCCAGGGCTTGAGACTGCTGATCCCAAGGCGACTGATGATACTGCGCTGGCGGTGCTTGAAGTGGATGGGAAAAGTCCTTTTACCCGCTCTGCGGAGGCTAGGGACGAGGCGCGTCGGGGCATTCGTATCCTTGATGAAAAGAAGAGGTTTGCGGACGGAGGGCTGGTTCAGTTTCACGGGGACGTGGTCGGCTGGAACAGGGAAGAGCATCTGAGCGTACCCGCCGAGCAGGGAATCCTTCCACTTGAGGGAGACGACATGATCAAGCTTTCAAGGATGAGTATTGACGTTCCCGGCCAGTCGGCCGAGTCGTCCGAAACCTTAAGGGTCCTTGATCTCAGGGACGTCAGTCGCAAGGAGGATGACCCCGGCCTACGCCTCAGTACAAGCGTCTACTTTAACCAGGGAGTGGGTCTTGCCCATGGTTCGACCGAGTTTTCCTTGACCGTTCATGCCATAAGCTCTTCCGAGGGCGCAGATCGCTCCATCGGACATAAGCAAAGCAGCATCAACAGCGACCTAAACCCCGCTACTTGGGAGGAGCTGGCGAGTGATTTTGAAATACCGGAGGGAACTGATTATCTTCTGGTGGCCCTCAATGCTCGCAAGGAAGGCTCGCAGGCCCTGTTGCCCGATTTCGGCGGGCATTATGCGGATCAATTGAGGTTGAACCTGATTCTGCGTGAAAACGAATCCCTTCCCCTCTAGGGAAAGTTTTTCCGACACTTGGCGTTGACAGCAGGGAAACTCGCGGGGAAGATTTCCCGATGCGTTCAGGTATCGCTCTAGCCCTCGTCTTCGGGCAACTTTTTCCAGTTGGTCTTAGGGCCGATGATTGGCCGGCCTATGGAGGTCCGCGGGGCAACCACGTTTCCATGGAAAAAGGCCTCAGGACGGACTGGGACGATGACGAACCCCAAAGGCTCTGGTCCCTAGACGTTGGCCTCGGTTATTCTTCCGTGGTGGAAGTCGGCGGCAGGGCTTATACCCAAGGCTATGCAAATGCAAAAAACACCCTTCTTTGCGTGGAGGCTTCCAGCGGCAAGATTTTATGGAAGCACCAGTATCCTTGCGAGAAGGCCGACAAGTATTTTCCGGGAGGTAGCCGGGGTACTCCCGCCATTCGCGACGGAACGCTCTATCTCAACAGCCACCAAGGTGATTTCTACGCGCTCGATGCCGAAACCGGCAAAATACTATGGGCTAAAAATCTTCCCAAGGATTTTGGCGGGAGGAGACCTACTTGGGGCTACTCCGGCTCTCCGCTGGTTACGGATGGCAAGGTAATTCTGGAAACCGGTTCGGAAAAGGGATCGGTGATTGCCCTTGATGCCGAAACCGGCAACCTCAAGTGGCGGGCGGGAAGCCATGGCGCAGCCTATGCCTCACCACTCCAGCGGGCCGGGCCGGAAGGAGAATTCATGGTCTTTAATGAGTACGGCTTGGTTTTTCATCGTCTGTCCGATGGTTCGGAGCTGAGAAAATATCAACACAGGACTCGTTTCGGGATTAATGCGGCCCAGCCCTTGGATATGGGAGCAAGTGTCCTGATTTCCAGCGCCTACGGCAAAGGCGCGGCCTTGGTCGACGTGGGGCGCTCCCGCCCCAAGGCCCTGTGGGAATCCGAATCCTTTTCCTGCCAGATGGCCAGCTTGGTCAGGTTTGATTCCTTTGCCTTTGGCATACATGGTCAGACTGGGGGAAGGGAAGATCAGTCGAGTTTGTTCTGCCTGGAGATCGCCAAAGGGAAGAAAAGATGGGAAAAAAAGGGTTTTGGTTTGGCGACCGTCATTCTTGTCGCGGATAAACTGGTAATCCTCAGCGACCGCGGGGAGCTTGTCCTAGCTAGTGCCAACCCCTTCAAATTCGAAGAATTGGCCAGCTTTCAAGCTCTCCCGGGGAAGACCAACTGGACGCCTCCCACTTATGCAAATGGTCGCATGCACTGTAAAGGCAGCCAGGGCAAATGGGTCTGTCTGGAAATGGGATCTAGCCGGCAGGGCGATCCCGATGCAGGTGGCGGTTGATTTCGCGGAGCAGTCCCGTGAACTCTTTGCGCTCGTCTTTGCCAAGCACGGACAGGACTTCTTCCTCAAGACCCGAGGCCATCACTTTCGCCCTTTCGTAAAGGGACTTTCCCTTTGCGGTGCAGTAGACAAGTTTCCTTCTTCCATCAGCCGGGTCTCTTTGCCGACTGATCAGGTTCAGTCGCTCCATCCTTCTCACGAGTGCGGCGATGTTGTTCGGATCGGTAAACATTAGTGTTTTGAGGGTAGCTTGACAAACCGTCCCGGGAGTTCTTTCGTTCAACCATCTCAAGGCAATGTATTGGTCGGGAGTAAGCCCGACTTCGGAAACCCTCTTCTGGAAAACTCCGTTGAGCCTCATCCAGCATTTCCGGATAAGGGAAGGAAGTTTGCCTTGGTCGGAATTTTTATTCCTCATAAAAAATGATTGAAATTCAATAACTACGTTTGACAAGGTAGTACGTACAAGTACTAATATCTTTTTGTTTAAGTTTCAACCCCTCACCTTTTTCGACATGCTTGAAAAAATACCATTGTACCTCATTCCCATCATCCTTTGCCTTGCAGGTTGTCAAACCAAGCCGAAGGGATCTTCCGCCGCCGGCATCGAGGTTTCGGTCCCCAAGGGAATTCAAACCGATTGGCTTTATTGGCGCGGGCCTCACGGAACCGGCGTTTCAGGACAGAAAGGTCTTCCCTACGACTTGAACAAATCACTCTTGTGGACTTACGAGATTCAAGGAGGGGGCGTTCCCGTTATTGCCGGAGGCAAGGCTTATCAATTCGGGTATTATGGGGTTGAGGACGAACTTCAGGAGGCCTTGGTTTGCCTAGATGCCACCTCGGGCAAGGTGCTTTGGGACAGGAGACACAGTGATTTCGTCAGTGACATCGTCTACAACAGGTATGGCGTTGGGGCCGCCTGCGTGGACCCGGCCACGGGCAACGTCTATTTTCAAACCAGCCCAGGTCTTCTCATTGGCTATGATTCGGATGGGAACAAATTGTGGGAAAGGTCCCTTATGGAGGAATTTGCCAGGTTGACTTTTCCCAATGGTCGGACGGGAGGACCTTGCGTCGACGGGGAACTGGTCATCATCCATGCGATTACCGCAAATTGGGGAAAACAGGGCCCGGCCCGCGATCGCTTCTATGCATTCGACAAGTCAAACGGTGAGTTGGTTTGGTCCTCGACGCCCGGCATTACCCCCAAGGACAGTTCCTTTTCCCCCTTGATTTTCGAGGACACGGAAGATGGAAGGAGAGTATTCTACAGTGGAACGGGATGTGGGCACGTCGTTTGCATCGACGCCCGGACCGGCCAGGCCCTCTGGCGCTTTCAAATGTCGTACGGAGGGGTCAACGCCGGTATCGTGTTGCACAAGAATCTGGTGGTTGCCATCCACGGCAAGGAAAACGTCGATACGTCCGTCATCGGTCGCATGGTGGCAATCAAAAAGCCAAAAAAACTCCCCTCTCATGGAGAGGAAATCCTCCTTCTGGGCAAAGAGGACGAGGCGTGGAGAAACAACCACATGGAGTCCTTTACGAGTACCCCCGTATACAGGGACGGTCGCTTATATACCACGATCAAGAGAGGTGAACTGGTCTGCACGGATGCCTCTACCGGAAAGGACCACTGGGTGCTCAAGCTCGCGCCCGACCAAGTGCATGCCTCCCCCACATGGGCGGACGACAAGCTCTACGTGCCCATGTTCGACGGCAAAGTCTCCGTCGTGAAGGATGAGGGCAAAGAGGGTAGGCTCCTTGGCAAGACCGAACTGGACGGCGCCTGCCTTGCGGCCCCTTCGGTCGCCCATGGAAGAGTTTTCATACAAACCAAGAAGCGACTCTATTGCTTTGGCTCCGGCGATCCCGCGCCTGCCTTCGTGGCTCAACCGTCCCCGGAAGACGTTGGCGTCGGGCCGGCGGTCTCCCTCCAGGTCGTTCCGGCGGAGTTTGCCGTCAAGTCGGGCGAAAGTCAGGCGTTCAAGGTTTTTGCCCTCGATCGGACGGGACGTCGCATAGAGCAAATCAAGGAAGGCTTGGCTTGGGAAAAATGGATTCCGCCCACGGCTAAGGTACAGTCCGTAGTAGATGCCGACATTAGTGGAGATGGAGTCCTTACCGCCGCCAAGGGAGCCGCCCTTTCGGCTGGTGCCCTGCGCGTATCAAAAGGCGAAATCCATGGCATAACGCGAGGTCGAGTGCTCCAGGAACTGCCCTATGAAGTGAATTTTGAAAATGGCTTTGACCTGAAGAATACCAGCTCCGACGGTATCCCCTTTTCCTACCCTCCCTTGGCTTGGCTAGGGGCAAGAATGCGCTGGCAAGTCCAGAAGGCGGGAGAAAATTTTCTGGCCGGCAATACTCTTGATCGGGTCTTGTTTCAGAGGGCGATCAACTTTGTCGGACACATGGACATGAGTAATTATACCGTATCGGCGGACGTCATGACGGATGGTGACCGCAGGATAAAGTCGAACGTAGGGCTGATCAACCAAAGGTACGTATTCGCTTTAATAGGCAACAGCCAGAAGCTTGAGATCTTCTCCAATTACGACAGGTTCCGCCACTCGGCTGCCTTCCCGGTCAAGACGAATACCTGGTACAGGCTCAAGACTCGGGTCGATTTGCTTGCGGATGGCACTGGGATGGTACGGGCCAAAGCCTGGGAGAAGGGAACCCCGGAGCCCACCGCCTGGACCCTTCAAGTACCCCATGCCGTACCCCACCGCAATGGTGCGCCCGGAGTCTACGCAATGTCCCCGCAGAGCAAGAAAAAGGTCTACTTCGACAACCTCCTGATCACTTATAACAAGTAACTTTGATTTCCTAATGAAAACTACAATACAAAAGAAATTCGTCGCATATTCCCTCGTCTTGGCGCCTTTGTTGGCCGTTCACCTCTCTCTCGGCGAGGAATGGCCGGTCTGGGGAGGCAACGGCAGTCGCAACATGGTCTCCTCCGAGAAAGGCTTGCTGATAGACTTTAAGCCGGGCGAAATGAGCGACGACGAGGTCGTGGACATGAAGACCACGAAAAACGTCAAGTGGGTGGCCAAGCTTGGCTCACAGGCTTACGGAAACGTTACCGTCGGGAAAGGTCGGGTTTTCGTCGGCACCAATAACGAATCGCCTCGCGACCCGGGGAAGAAGGGTGACCGTGGAGTGGTCATGTGCCTCGATGAAAAAACGGGTGAACTGCTGTGGCAGCTCGTCATCCCCAAGCTGGGCGCGGGCAAGGTAAGCGACTGGGAATACATCGGCGTGTGCTCCTCCCCTGCCATCGACGGGGACAAGGTCTACGTCGTTACCAATCGTTGCGAGGTCGTTTGCCTGGACATCAACGGCTTGGCCGACGGGAACGCCGGCCCGTACAAGGATGAGGCCAACTACGTCAAGCCCAAGGGTATGCAGGATAAGCTCAACGAGAAAACGGATGCCGACATCATCTGGATGTACGACATGAGGGACCAGCTCGGGGTCTTTCCCCACAACGTCACCAGTTCCTCGGCCCTCGTCGTGGGAGACATAGTCTACGTCGCGACCTCCAATGGGGTGGACTGGTCGCACACCAATATTCCGAGCCCTCTCTCCCCTAGCTGGGTGGCGCTCAACAAGAACACTGGCGAGTTGGTTGGCGAAGACGGCTCGGGGGCCAGCGCCAGCGCCCTTCATGCGGCCTGGTCTTCGCTCACCTACGGTAAGGTCGGAGGCAAGGAAATGCTCATTTGGGGAGGCACCGACGGCTTTTGCTACGGCTACCCGAACAAGACCGAGAAGGATGCCGATGGCTACGACCTCTTCAACCCCGTGTGGAAGGTTGATTGCAACGAACCCCATTACCGCAAGGACAAGGCAGGCAAGAAAATTCCCTATGCAACCCCCCCTGGGCCCAGCGAGTTAATCGGGACGCCCGTGCTTTACAAGGAAAAGGTCTACTGCGCCATCGGTCAGGATCCCGAACATGGTGATGGGGTGGGGCGCTTGAGCTGCATCGACGCCAAGACCGGTAAAGTCGTCTGGAAGAATACGGATGTCGGTCGCACCATTTCCACCATCTCGGTCGCCGATGATTTGGTCTATATCGCGGAGTATGCGGGGATCATTCATTGCCTGGACGCCGAGACGGGCAAAGTCTACTGGACGCACGACTCCTTCAGTCGCATCTGGGGCTCGACCCTAGTGGTCGACGGCAAGGTCCTGCTCGGGAACGAGGACGGGGATCTTCTCATCCTCGACCACGGAAAGGACAAGCCCAAGGTTGCCACCGTGGACATGGGAGCCCCGGTCTACAGTTCCCCGGTTTTTGCCAACGGCACCCTGTATGTCGCGACCCAGACCCACCTGTACGCCATAGGCAAATAGCTATGAACGGTTCACAATCATCGTCCGGCAAAAGCTTGGTATGGCTTCTGTTCGTTGTGATGTTTTTTGCCCATCAAGACTTTTGGTGGTGGGGCGATTCTTCCTTGGTTTTGGGATTTTTGCCCATTGGCTTGGCCTACCATGCGCTTTTTTCGATCGGATGTGCCCTGCTTGGTTGGCTCGCTATCAGCAAGGCATGGCCAACCGAGCTAGAGGTTTTTGCGGATGAAATGGAAGAAACTGATTCGACCGAGATCTAACCCGACCTTCGTATAATGACCACGTTGATTGTTATCATCGGCTATCTTTGCCTCCTTCTTGCCCTTGGCTTTTTCAGCAACCGCCTGTTCAGAGGAACGAGCAAAGACTATTTTGTGGCTAGTCACAGCATAGGCCCCTTCCTCCTTTTGATGAGCGTATTCGGTACCACCATGACGGCCTTTGCCCTTGTGGGTTCTACAGGCAAATCCTTCGAGCGCGGAATTGGGACCTATGGTTTGATGGCCTCGATCAGTGGATTGGTTCATGCGGGTATTTTCTTTCTAATAGGCATACGCCTTTGGGCTTTCGGCAAGAAATACGGTTACATTACCCAGATCCAATTTTTTCGGGCCCGCTTTGAATCGGATGGTCTTGGTTACTTGCTTTTTCCAATTCTCGTGCTTTTGGTGGTCCCCTATTTGCTTATTGGAATCATTGGCGCGGGCAAGGTCATAGAGCCCGTCACCGCAGGAGCGTTTCCCATGTTGTTCGATTACCCAACAAAGCCCGACTGGTTAGGAGGCATACCTCCTTGGTTGACTGGTCTTGTCGTATCCATAGTCGTTCTCAGTTACGTCTTCATGGGGGGCTCGAGGGGAGCCGCCTATGCAAATACCTTCCAAACGATCGTTTTCATGATCATGGGTCTTGTTGCATTCGTTTTCATCGTCAATGCTCTTGGTGGACTCGACAAATCAGGAAAGGTTCCTGCACGCATCACCGAAACAGGCGCCATCGTACAGGATTTTCGCTATGATAATAAAGCCAAAGAACTGAAGGCTAATGATCCGCCCAAGGTAATTGGCAAGGTGATAGAATCGGAGGCCTCGGACTTAGCGAACAGCCAACCGCATCTCAGCCGGGTTCCCGTTACCGCGGAGTTCAAGAAGAAGAATCCCAAGGGGGAGCTGGTTTCCTTCGAGCGAGAACTGGGAATCCCCTTTTGGACATTCGTTACCTACCTCTTCATCCCCCTGAGCGTGGGGATGTTTCCACATCTCTTTCAGCATTGGCTAACTGCCAAAAGCGCCAAGGCTTTTCGTTTAACAGTCATAGCCCACCCCTTGTGTATCATGATCGTATGGGTGCCGTGCGTGCTAATCGGAGCCTGGGCCTCGGGAATACTGCCGCCTGCCATTCCTCCTGCCGCCGTCCTTTCTAAAATGTTGGCTACTCTTATCGACAATCAGGTTCTCGCTGGCCTTCTTACGGCGGGAGTTTTGGCTGCGATCATGTCTTCCTTGGACTCGCAATTTCTATGTTTAGGAACGATTTTTACAAATGACATCGTCCTGCACCGATCGGGTCCAAAAAAATATTCAGATAAGCAAACCATAACCATCGCCAGATTATTTATCGTGGTCATAGTCTCCCTTACCTATGCCCTTGCCATGCTGGCCAAGGATGCCAACGTTTTTGATTTGGCAATCTGGTGCTTCAGTGGTTTTTCAGCCTTGTTCCCTGTTGTCTTTGCCGCCCTTTATTGGAAAAGAGCTACCAAACAAGGAGTGATCGCCAGCATTTTGGCCGCTTCAGCTGCTTGGGTGTATTTCTTCCATCTTTCTGGCTACGGTGGTGAGTACTTCGTAGGTCCGGGTATAGTCCCCGCGGCTATCTGCTTCCTTGTTGCGAGCGTGGCGCTCGTCGTCGTTTCCCTTATGACCAAGCCGCCGTCCCCGGAAACCTTGAAGAAGTTTTTCCCGAAACTCAACTGATTGAGAAACTCGCTTTCTCCCTTTTATTGAATACCCCATGAGCATGGATAATCAGACCAAACAGGCTGCCGATGCACTGGATGCACATACGGCGGAAATGATAAAGTGGCACTTTTCCCCGGAAACCGGCTCCCCCTTCTGGCTGGATTGGGCGAAGGAGCAGGACTGGAACCCCTTGGAGGAGGTTGCCACTTTTGCCGATCTTTGTGAAAAGTTTCCCAACTTTCAGGACGAGTGGCTGCGAGACTTGCCCAACGAAGTCTGGGTTCCCCAGGCCTACAAGGGCAGACCCTTCAATATTTTCGAGACGGGTGGAACCACCGGGATGCCCAAGCAGCGAATCGGATGGGATGATTTCCGTATCGACTACTCCGCTTTTTCCGAAACGCTGAGCGATGAGCATTTCCCCCGCGATCACTATTGGATGATGGTTGGTCCCACAGGACCGCGTCGCCTTCGCTTGGCCATTGAGCACTTGGCCAACGAGCGCGGTTGCTCTTGCTACTTCGTCGACCTGGACCCCCGCTGGGTCAAGCGCCTCATTGCAAGCAAGCAGTTTGATCAGGCGAGGGCCTACATGGACCATGCCGTGGACCAAGCCCTCACCATCCTCAAGCATCGAAGCGTCAGCGCCTTGTTTACCACACCGAAGCTGCTCGAAGCCCTAGCTGAACGCAGGGACCTGATCAAGGCTGGGATCAAGGGTGTCTTTTGTGGGGGCACCACCATGGACAAGCAATATGCCCGCTTTCTGGTCGAGGAAGTTTGCGAGGGTGGCAAGATCGGCTTCGTGCCCACTTACGGAAACACCCTTATGGGCCTCGCCCGCCATCACCCGATTGGTCCCGAGAACGACTATTCGATCGCCTACTACGCGCCTCAGCCGAGGGCCGTCCTCCGCGTGATCGATCCCGATACCAACCAGACCGTTCCCTACGACGACTGGGGCCGCGTCGAGCTCACTACCCTGACGAAGGAGTTCTTCATGCCGCGTTTCCTGGAGCGCGACGAAGCCCTGCGGCGCAGGCCTTGGTCCGAGGCTCCTTGGGACGGGGTGGCTGAGGTCCGGCCCTTCGGGGCGATGGAGAAAAACATCGTGGAAGGAGTATATTGAACATAATGAAAAAACCGCACATACCATGCCTTCGCCAAGGCGAAGAATACCACAGCCTGAACGAGTCCGAGGTCAAGGATTACCGGGACGGTTCGGTCAAGGCCACCATGAGCCAAGTCAATGCCGGCATCATCCGTCGCGACCTTCTGAAAATCGGCAAAGCCCGAGAAGCGCTTCAGAAGTTCAGTACCCGTGAGCTTGTCGACATCAGTGCCAAAGCAGGGGAGCTTTTCCTCAAGGAGGATCTGCCTCTTGGGGGAGACGGAACCATGCAAAGCGCGCGGTCCTACCTCGAGACGCTCTCCTCAACCAGTGGGTTGCCTCACGTCATGGTGCAGCGCAACATGGATAAGATCCACTATGCCCTTACTCATCTCGAACTGATCCTCAATGGCCTTACCCGGGGCATTGACTTCGGCACCCTGGACGAGGGGCACGGCGAACAGTCCGGTTCCCCCGTTTGCTTCTATCCCACCACCGACGCTCTAGGCTTGGTCATGCCCAGTAATTCACCTGCCGTGAATTCGCTCTGGCTGCCCTCCATCGCTCTTAAGATACCTATCGTGATGAAGCCCGGACGGGACGAGCCCTGGACGCCCTTCCGCCTCATCCAGGCATTCATCGCCGCAGGTTGCCCGCGGGAAGCCTTCGGGTTTTACCCGACCGACCACGAGGGGGCTGGGGATATCCTTCGACTTTGCGGGCGAGCCCTGATCTTTGGCGATAAGAGCACCACCGATCAATACGCTGGAGACCCGGGCGTTCAGGTTCATGGACCCGGTTTCAGCAAGATCTTGATCGGAGACGACATGATTGAGAGATGGCCCGAATTCATCGACGTCATGGCTTCCTCCATTTCAGACAACGGAGGCCGCAGTTGCGTAAACGCCTCGGCTGTGATCGTGCCCAAGTACGCAAGAGAGATCGCCGACGCCCTAGGCAAGAGGCTCGGGCCGCTCAAGCCAATGCCGATCGATGATCCCAAGGCGGTTCTTTCCGGATTCGCAAACCCCAAGATGGGCGAATGGATCGATTCCGCCCTAGAGGCCGACTTGGCCACGGGAGGGGCGTCCGATGCAACGGCGCCCTATCGGGATGGAGACCGGTTGGTACGAGCGGAGGGCGGCACTTACCTTCGCCCAACCATCGTACATTGTGAGTCCATGGACCACCCCTTGTCCAACCGGGAGTTTCTTTGCCCCTATGCGAGCGTGGTTGAGGTACCGCAATCGCAAATGCTCAGTGCCATAGGACCCACTCTGGTGGTCACTGCCATCACGGAAAACGAATCCTTCAAGAAGGAACTTCTACGGGCTTCCAACGTCGAGCGACTGAACCTCGGGCCGATCTCGACCATGAAGATATCCTGGGATCAGCCTCACGAAGGGAATATGTTCGAATTTCTCTACAAGCGACGCTCCATCGGCATGGCTGCCTGACGGCTAGCAGCCTTTCCAGCCATGCAAACTTCTTCCGCGATCGGGACCGGCGACGGCTTCTTCGCCGAAGATGAGGAGGCCTTGCAGGAGATCGTGTTCGGGGCAGGCTCGAGCGGATTTATCGGCGAGCATGCCAGCAAGCTCGGAAAGCATGCCCTGCTGGTTACCGATCAGGGGCTGTCCGACGCCGGCCATCCCCGGCGGATAGCCGAAAGCCTGGAAGGGCAGGGGATTCGGGTAACTACTTATGACCAGTCCATCGAGAACCCGACTGAGTCCAGCGTCCAGGATTGCGTCCGGATAGCCGAACAGGCTGGAGTCGACCACATCATAGGACTTGGCGGAGGAAGTTCCATGGATACCGCCAAGGGCTGTAATTTCATCCTTACCAATGGAGGAAGGATGGCGGATTACTGGGGCGTCGGAAAGGCCAGTCGGGAAATGTTGCCATTCATCGCCTTGCCCACCACGGCGGGCACGGGCAGCGAATGCCAGTCCTTCGCCCTTATCTCGGAGGACGAGACGCATCGCAAGATGGCGTGCGGCGACAAGAAGGCCTTGCCGTCCCTCACCATCCTGGATCCTGAGTTGACCTTGTCCCAGCCGCAGATGGTTACCTCCTGCACCGGCATAGACGCCCTGACCCATGCCTTGGAGTCGGCCGTTACCAAGAAAAGGAACGACTTTTCCGATCGTCATGCCCGGATGGCCTTTGGCCTCATTGACCGAAATCTTCCACGGGTATTCGACGTGCCCGACGACCTTGATGCCCGTGGCGGAATGCTCTTGGGCGCTTCCCATGCCGGCGCCGCCATCGAGCAGAGCATGCTCGGCGCCGCCCACTCCATGGCTAACCCGCTGACCGCTCGCAAGGGAACGGTACATGGGATTGCGGTGGGACTGGCTTTGCCCGCGGTCATGGAGTTCAATGCCGGTCAGCCCGAGACCATGGCTCTTTACGCCTTGCTGGCCCGAGAATGCGGGCTATGCCCTGCCGGCTCGGCGGACTCGGAGGCATGCGCGGCTCTAGTTGGCCGGGTTCGCGAACTTATGTCCCTTGCCGGCTTTCCCGCTTCCCTCGACGAACTGGGCTTCACCGAGGAGGACATTCCCTCTCTCGCCAAGGAGGCCTCCGAGCAATGGACTGCAGGATTCAACCCGAGGCCGGTCGAGGCCGGCGACTTCGCCCGTCTTTATGCCTCACTTTTTTCAAGCGCCTCTTGCCACAGCCAGCCACAGGAGATACTTTAGGAATCATGAGAATTAGGGCCTTCGGATTTTCGACCATGCTACTAACCGGCCTTGTCGGCTTGTGGTCGGAACCGGTCCTTAAGCAAGAATCCCCGGGTTGGCCCCGGCATCGGGGCGATGCCGCCTTGAGGGGGATCTCCGCCGAGAAAGTCGGTTCGGCCCTCAAGCTGGCCTGGGTCTTTGATGCAGGGGACTTCCTCAAGTCTTCGGTGGTGGTTTCCAAGGGAATCGCCTACGTGGGGGCGGACACGGGTATCCTCCACGCCCTCGACTTGGAGAGTGGCAAGCAAAGCTGGAGCTTCAAGACCGGCCTCGGAATCGAGGCTCCCCCTCTGGTTAGCCAAGGCCTTGTCTACGCGGGTTCGACCGACGGGTTTCTGTATGCCCTTGGGGCCGAGGACGGCAAATTGAAATGGAAGTACGAGACGGACGGGGAAATCATGGGCGCCGCAAACCAAGCAATCCGCCCCAAGTCGGGGGACTCTGTGGTCGTGGTGGGCAGTTACGACAACTTCGTCCATTGCCTTGATGCCAAGACGGGCAAGGCTATCTGGAAATTCGAGACCCAAAACTACGTAAACGGGGTGCCTACCATCTATGACGACAAGTACGTGGTCTTCGGGGGATGCGATTCGGTACTCTACGTCGTCAACCTGGAGGATGGAAAGCTCATCCGCTCGGTCGAGGTGGAGGCCCCGATCGCGGCTTCCGTGGCGGTTGCGGATGGAGTCGGCTACGTCGGGAACATGGACCGGGCGGTAAGTGCCTTTGACCTTGAGTCGGGCGAGGTCGTCTGGAACTACCGGGCCAAGAACTTTCCCTATTTTTCGTCCCCTGCCCTCACCGCGACTCACGTCATCATTGGAGGACGCGACAAGGGCCTGCATGCCATCAAGCGGACGTCGGGCAAGAACGAGTGGCGCTTCTCGGCTCGTGGGCGCATCGACAGCTCGCCCGTGGTAGCCGGGGACAAGGTGGTCTTCGGCTCCATGGACGGCAAGCTCTACCTTGTTTCCCTCAAGACGGGCAAGGAGATCGCATCCTATGAAGTGGGGGAGTCTATTTCATCCACCCCCGCGGTGGCGGCCGGCCGCATCTTGGTGGGGTGTGAAGATGGAAAAGTCTATGCCTTTTCAACCACGATCGCAAAATGAGTGAAGACGTGATCATAAAGACCGATCGCGAGACCAAGGACGAGACCAAGGCGGGCAGCTATTTCGTTTCCAATTATCCCCCCTTTGCGTTCTGGAACGAAGCGGACGTCGCCTGTGTTGAGAGCATGTTGAACAGTCCCAGTCCCGGCAACGCGCCATTGGGCCTGTACTATCACGTTCCCTTTTGCCGCAAGCGTTGCCACTTCTGCTACTTCCGGGTCTACACGGACAAGAATACGGGGGAGGTACGTCGCTACCTTGACTCGACCTTGAAGGAGCTGAGGCAATACGCCCAGTCGCCCTACCTAAAGGGCCGTCTGCCCAAGTTCGTCTATTTCGGGGGGGGAACCCCTTCCTATCTGTCCGCCAAGGACCTGCTTTCCCTGACCGACGAAATGAAGACCATCCTGTCTTGGGACGAGGCGGAGGAAGTGACCTTCGAATGCGAACCGGGAACTCTCACCGAAAAGAAGCTCCAGGTGATAAAGGACATTGGGGTCACGCGCCTAAGCCTGGGAATCGAGAATTTCGACGATCATATCCTGGAGACCAACGGTCGGGCCCATCGCTCCGGTGAAGTTTTCCGGGCCTATGAGTTCGCCCGCGGCTTGGGCTTCGACAACATCAACGTAGATCTTATTTCCGGGATGCTTGAGGAAACGGATGAGAACTGGTCAAGTTGCATAGACCAGGTCATCGACCTTTCCCCGGATTGCGTGACCATCTACCAGATGGAGGTGCCCTTCAACACGACCATTTTTAAGTCGATGAAGGAAGAGGGGCGGCTTTCCGCGCCTGTGGCCGACTGGGGGACCAAGCGACGCTGGGTCAAGGAAGCCTTCGCACGGCTCGAGTCCGCCGGCTATGCGGTGACCAGTGCCTATACCGCGGTCAAGGAACCCGAAAAGACTAAATTCGTTTACCGCGACCGCCTCTGGGCGGGCGCGGACATGGTGGCACTTGGCGTGGCCTCCTTCGGGCACCTGGGGGGAATCCACTACCAGAACCTGACCCACATAGACCAATATTGCGATTCGGTGGACAAGGCGGAATCCGTCGTGAGGCGGGCCTTGCTCACCTCCGATGAGGAGCGCTTCGTCCGGGAAATGATCCTGCAGTGGAAACTCGGGCGGGTCTGCCCGAGTTATTTCCGTGAAAAATTCGGAATCGACCTTATGGAGCGCTATGGACCCGTTCTCGAGGAATGGAAGGATGCCGGTGACCTTGAGGTAGGCGAAGATGAACTGCGCTTGAGCCGGGATGCCCTCCTCCGGGTAGACTCCATGCTTTACCACTTCTTCCTTCCCCAGCACCTGGACTAGGGCTGATCCGCTTTAGAAAAGGCCGCCTTTTCCCATGAAAGTTTCCCCCGACGTTCTCTATCCGCTGAGCCTCATGCGGGCATCGAGAAACCTCCCCGGGCTGTCTTTCGAGAAGGTCGAGCCACAGGACCTGCCCGAGCCTTACCTATCGCTACTGGTTCACGAGGGGGACATGACTTCGAGGCTGGAGGGGCACCACGAGAGCCCCGTCAAGGTTCGTCGGCTCCGTTCCTCCAACAACGGCAACTCCTATCTGCGGGAAGTTATTCTTGAGACCGAAGACGATGAAAAAGCGGTCGAATACGGCGCCATTGAAATCAACCTGGAGGCCTTGCCTAAGGAGGCGGTTCCCCTGGTTCTGGCGTCCCATCTGCCTCTGGGAGGCATTCTAAACGATCACCGCATCCCCTATTCCAGCGCGCCGCGGGCTTTTCTCAAGGTTGCCCCGGATGGACCCATCGTAGAGGCCTTCGGGACTGTGGAGGCCGATTATCTCTTCGGAAGAAGCAACGTCATATCCGGTCTTGGCGGCGTCGTGATCGCCCAGATCGTTGAGATTCTATCACCCGCTTAGTGCCTTCGGAGGCTTGCGAAAACACGAAAAACCGCTTCAATGGATAATCATGATCTCGCTTAAGACCAACTATGATGCAATCGTCGTCGGGGGTGGGCCTGCCGGTTCCACCGCGGGAGCGCTACTGGCCGAGAAGGGGCGCGACGTTCTGATCGTGGAAAAAGAGAAGTTTCCCCGCTATCACGTCGGTGAATCGCTCATGCCCTTTTGCTATTTCCCACTCGAGAGGCTTGGGCTGATTGAGCAGTTAATGGAGTCCGCCAGTCCCCGCAAATATTGCGTCCAGTTCGTCAGGCAGGACGGTTTTCTTTCCCAGCCCTTCTATTTCTTCCAGCACTTCGATCACCCCTCCTCCACCACTTGGCAGGTCTGGCGTTCCGATTTCGACAAGATGATCCTAGACAAGGCCCGGACCAATGGCGCTACGGTCTGGGAGGAGACGAAGGCCCAGTCCTTGATCAAGTCGGGCGAACGCGTGGAGGGCATCCGTGTGGAATCCAAGGAACACGGCCCGCAGGAGCTCTTCGCTCCCATCGTGGTCGATGCCTCCGGGCGAGATTGTTTCGCGGCTCATCGTGAAAAATGGATGGAGCGCGACCCGCAGCTCAACAAGACTGCCCTCTGGACCTATTACAAGGGAGCCAAGCGCGACCCCGGACTGGACGAGGGCGCGACCACGGTCGCCTATTTGCCCAACAAGGGATGGTTCTGGTACATACCACTTAGCGGGGATATGGTAAGCGTCGGCATCGTGGCCGAGCACAAGTACCTGTTCAATGGATCGACCAAGGACTATGAAGAGATTTTCCAGCGTGAAATCGAAAATAACGAGTGGATCAAGGACCATTTGGCCGTGGGGGAGCAAACGGGGGAGTACCGGGCTACCGGGGAATACTCCTACCGCAACCGCTATTGCGCCGTCGATGGACTCGTGCTGGCGGGAGACGCCCTCGGCTTCCTCGACCCGGTTTTCTCATCCGGCGTCTTCCTCGCGCTCAAGAGCGGGGTGATCCTGGCCGATGAGATCGACGAGGCTCTTGGATCGGGGGGGTCGGTTACCTCTTCCTCCTTCGATCGCTACGGCAAGCGCATGCAGGCCTCGATCGAGACCATGCGCAAAATCGTCTACGCTTTCTATGACGAAAAGTTCAGTTTCGGGGACTTGGTCAAAAGAGGTGAGCACATGAGGGCATCCCTCACCGATTGCCTGATTGGAAACGTGGACGACCAAGATTTCCGCGAGCTCTTCGACTCCATGTCCGACCTGGCCGATCTTCCCGAGCCAATCAATTCCGGCCTAGCCCAAGCTTCCTCGTGAAGCTCGCCTTCCTGACGCCCGGCACGGGCAACTATTATTGTGGGGTTTGCATGCGTGATAATTCCCTCGCCCGCCATCTCATGGCTTGTGGTCACGAGGTCACCATGCTTCCCACCTACCTGCCCCATTTCTTGGACGAGAAGCCCGCCTCCGCCGACCAACCGATCTTCTTTGGGGGTATCAACGTCTACCTACAACACAAGTTTGCACTCTTCAGGCGCACCCCGGGCTGGCTCGACAAGGCTTTCGACAACAAGTGGCTCCTGCGAAAGGCGGCGGCACGAAGCGGCATGACCTCCAGCAAGGACCTTGGGGAGATAACCATTTCGACCTTCCGGGGCGAGGATGGACCGCTCGTCAAGGAGGTAAGGAAGGTCCTCGACTGGTTCAAGAGCCATGGCAAGCCCGATGCAGTCTTCCTCTCCACCATCATGCTTGCGGGAATCGGCAAGGTGATCAGGCGCGAGCTGGAAGTTCCTGTCTACGGGTTTCTGCAGGGGGAGGATTCTTTTCTCGATTCCCTCCTTCCGGAATACCGCAACGAGGCTTGGGAGCTCCTGTCCTCGGATGTGGCCAAGTTGGATGGATGCATTGCCCCGAGCCGATACTTCGGAGAACTCATGTCCGACCGACTGGGGCTGGACGCCTCCCGGGTCTTGCATCATCCCAACGGCATCAGCATGGATGGATTCATTCCGCAGGAGAAGCCCCCGACCCAGCTCAAGCTGGGATACTTGGCCCGCCTTTGTCCCCTCAAGGGCTTGGATATCCTGGTCGATGCCTTTCTTTTGCTCAAGGACACGGGCAAGTTTCCCGACCTCCGTCTCGAGATCGCGGGCGGCATGACCGAGGAGGATGAGCCGTTTGTTTTGGAACAAAGAAAAAAACTCGCCCAAGCCGGCTTGGAGGGACATTCCTCCATCCACCCCAACGTCGACCGGGACCAAAAACTTTCCTTCCTGCGGAGCCTGTCCGCTTTTTCAGTCCCCGCGCGCTACCCCGAGGCTTTCGGCTTATACGTCGTGGAAGCTCTTGCCGCGGGAGTCCCCGTCGTTCTTCCCGAGAGCGGGGCTTTCCCCGAATTGGTGGAGCAAACCCAAGGGGGACGAATCTACCGACCGAATGGGCCGAATGAGCTCGCCGAAGCCCTCGAGCCAATCCTTGGCGACCCTGAGAAGGCAAAGGCCATGGGCCTTGCTGGTCATCAAAGCGTTTCCCATGACTTTTCCAACGAACAATTGGCCAACCGCCTAGTCGACAACATCCTTGCTCCTTTGGGCAAAGGCGCCTGACCCTTACAACTATGGCTTCCGAATATTCAATCACCCGCCGCGTCGAATTTAGTGAAACCGACCTCGCCGGCATCATGCACTTCACCAACTATTACCGATGGATGGAAATTTGTGAGCACGAGTTCCTGCGCAGCCTCGGTCTTTCCGTCGATATGGAGGATGAGAACGGGCGCTTCGGCTGGCCCCGGGTCAAGTCTAGCTGTCGTTTCAAGCGCCCCTTGCGCTTCGAGGAGGAAGTCGAGGTCAAGCTGATGGTTGCCGATATACGAGAGCGTTCAATATCCTATGCATTTCAGTTTTGGAAGGAAGATGAGGGAGAGCGAGTCAAGGCCGCGGTGGGTGAGGCGGTCGCCGCATGCGTGAGCTTCGACCAATCCACTGGTGTCATGACCCCGATTCTGATACCCGAGCACTTCCGATCAAAGGTTTCCCAAGTCTAGGCTAGAACACTCGGTTGCCACAATAAGTCCGTTGACTTTCGGTTGGAGCGTCGGACATCTTGTCTTTGATCCAAGCAAAAATGAATTTCATTAGGATAATCTTTGTTTCATTTTCGCTGGTGCCTTGCACGCATGCAGAACAGGTATCCTACAACCGCGACGTGCGCCCGATCCTGTCGGAGAATTGTTTCGCCTGTCATGGACAGGACCCCAAGCATCGCAAGGCGAAGCTGCGACTGGACGACAGGGCAGGGGCCCTAGCCGACAGAGATGGCGTCCGGGCCGTCGTTCCGGGGGACTTGGTCAGGAGCGAAGCTTGGGCCAGGATCATTTCGGAGGACGAGGACGAGGTCATGCCGCCCCCGAAGTCCCACAAGAAGTTGTCTGATGCGGACAAGCAGGTGCTCAAGCGCTGGATCCGGGAAGGCGCGGTGTATGAAGGCCACTGGTCCTTCACGGCCCCGCAAAGGAATGAAGCGCCCAAAGTGTCCGGGACGGCAAACCCAATCGATGCCTTTCTGCAGGATCGTCTGCGGAGGGAAGGGCTCAAGCCTGCGGAAACCGCCAAGCCGGAAACTCTGGTGCGTCGCCTGTACCTCGACCTTACGGGCTTGCCGCCCAAGCCGGCAGAGGTGGATGCCTTTGTTGCGGACAAGTCGCACCAGGCATGGGGCAAGCTTATCGATGACCTCATGGACCGTGAAACCTATGGCGAACATATGGCTCGTTACTGGCTGGATCTTGCCCGCTATGCGGACACCCATGGCCTTCACCTCGACAACGAGCGATCCATGTGGCCCTACCGGGACTGGGTCGTGCGGGCTTTCAACGAGAACCTTCCCTTTGATGAATTCACCCGCTGGCAATTGGCTGGCGACCTTCTGCCCGAGCCCAGCATCGACCAGCTCATTGCCTCCGGGTTCAACCGCTGTAACGTCACCACTGGCGAAGGCGGCAGCATCAAGGAGGAATGGATCTACCGCTATGCCGTCGACCGCACCTCCACTTCGGTGGAAGTCTGGATGGGCCTGACTGCCGGGTGCGCCGTTTGCCACGACCACAAGTTCGACCCGCTCTCAACCAGGGAATACTATTCCCTTTACTCCTTCTTTCATAGCGCCGCCGACCCCGCCATGGATGGCAACAAGAAGGATACGCCTCCCATCCTGCGCGTTCCTCGGCCTGGCGACGACAAGCGCCTTGCCGCCCTCGATGCCGAGATTGCCGAGGTCGACGAACGCCTCACCGCCGAGGTGACCAAGATCAAGTATCAGGATCCCGCGTCGCTCGATCCCTTGCCCAAATCTACACGAAAGGAAACCCTGTGGTTCGAGGATGGTTTTCCCAAGGGCAAGCTTCAGGTCAATGGTCCACCGCTGAAGTTCGTCACAAAGAAAGAGGGACCGGTCTTCAGCGGCAAGCGGGCCATCACCCGAACGGCCAAGAACGCCACCGGTCAGGACGTTTTCTCCGAAGGGGTTCCCTTAACCATTCCGAAGAGCGGGACCTTTTTCGTCCATTGTTACCTTGATCCGGAAAATCCACCGGAAGCCGTCATGGTGCAATTCTACGTCGGCGGCTGGAAGCACCGCGTCGTCTGGGGGGCTCACGAGAAGATTGGTTGGGGCAAGCCGAATACGCACGAACGCGTCGACATGGGCCCGTTGCCCGAGAAGGGAAAGTGGGTCCGCCTCGAGTTTCCCGCTGCCAAGGTGGGCCTAAACCCCGGCCACAAGGTGACCGGTTATGCCTTCACCCAATTTTCCGGCAAGATGGGATGGGACCACTTCGGCATCGAGTCGACCACTAACCCGGTCAAGGACCCGACCCTCTCGTGGAAAGCGTGGAAGGGGCAGGGGGAAGGAGCCCGCAATAAGGACCTGACGGACGACTTGCGCAAGCGCTTCAAGGGTAAAGCGCCGGCGGAATGGAATGCCGCCCAGGAGAAGGAGTTGCGCCGTCATTGGTTGACCAACGTCTATGCGGGTGCCAGTGCTGTTCTAGGACCCTTGAACCTTGAGAAGGCGGATCTCCAGCGAAAGAAGGCCGACCTCAACAAGAACACCGCCATCACCTTCGTCATGGCCGACTTGCCCAAGGCGAGGCAAAGCTACGTGATGATCCGGGGCCAGTACGACAACCCGGGTGAGGAAGTCTCGCGGGGTGTGCCTGCTTTTCTACCCGCCCTCCCCACCAAGCCCAAGGATCGGGACTACAACCGCCTTGATCTCGCCAACTGGCTGGTGCGCGAAGATCATCCCTTGACCGCCCGGGTTGCCGTCAACCGTATTTGGCAACAGTTCTTCGGTACGGGCCTGGTCGCAACAAGCGCCGATTTTGGTACCCAGGGCGAACTACCAAGTCACCCCGAACTTCTCGATTGGCTCGCATTGCGTTTCATCGAGGACGATTGGAACCTTCAACGCTTTATCAAGCGCATCCTTACCAGTCACGCCTACCGCCAAAGCTCCAGGGTCACGCCTGCCCTGCTGGCGAGGGATCCCGGCAATCGTCTCTTGGCCCGCGCCCCGCGCTACCGACTGGATGCCGAGGTGATTCGCGATCAAGCCCTCAGTCTGAGCGGTTTGCTGGTCCCCACAATCGGAGGCAGGGGCGTCATGCCCTATCAGCCTCCCAACATCTGGGAGCCGGTCGGCTTTGGGCGCAGCAACACCCGCTTCTACAAGCAGGGCAAGGGGGATGACCTTTATCGGCGCAGCCTCTATACCTTTCTGAAGCGAACCGCGCCGGCTCCCTTCATGGCCAGCTTCGACGCCCCCAACCGCGAGCAGAGCTGCGCCGCCCGCGGTCGCAGCAATACACCGATGCAGGCCCTCCAGCTGATGAACGACGTTCAGCACGTCGAGGCCGCCCGAAACCTGGCGCAAAGAATAATCAAGGAAGGAGGGGAGAGGGAAGAAGCGCGGATAGAATGGGCTTGGCGGACTGTTGCCTCTCGTCCCCCGGAGCCATCGGAAACTCAAGTAGTGGTCGAGCTCCTTCGTTTGCACGAAGCACGCTTCTCCAATGATCCGTCGTCCGCCCAAAAGCTCATTGCGTTCGGGGAAAGCTCTCCGGACAAAACAATTCTTCCGCGTGAACTGGCATCGTGGACCCTCGTGGCAAACCTGCTTTTGAACCTTGATGAAGTAGTGAACAAAAACTAGCGCCGTCATGAATCCCGCCCTCGAATATCATCATCTGCAAACCCGCCGCCAGTTCTTCCATGGAGCCGGTCTGAAGGTGGGAGGAGTCGCCTTGGCCCAACTGCTTGGTCAACGAGCCTTTTCGGCGAAGGGACCTTCCTCAGACGGCGTTCATCCGGCCCTTCCGGGTTTCCCTCATTTTGCGCCCAAGGCGAAGAACCTCATTTACCTCCACATGAACGGAGCCCCCGCCCAGATGGATCTGTTCGACTACAAGCCGGAGATGGACAGGTTCTTCGACCAGGAATTGCCCGCTTCGGTTCGTAACAACCAGCGCATCACCACCATGACCAGCGGGCAGGCTCGGTTTCCGGTTGCTCCGAGTAAGTTCGCCTTCGAGCCTTGTGGAAAGTCGGGGATTTTGATGAGCGAACTGGTGCCTCACATGAAAGGCATCGCCGATGACGTTACCATGATCAAGTCGGTCCACACCGACGCCATCAATCATGACCCTGCCTGCACCTTCGTGATGACCGGTAGTGAAGTCCCGGGCAAACCCAGCCTCGGTTCCTGGCTCAGTTACGGCCTTGGCAGCGAGAGTCAGGATTTGCCCGCCTTCGTTGTATTCACTCCGACCTTTCCCAAGGCCAGCCAGGCGCAAGCGCTTTTCACCCGCATGTGGAGCAGTGGGTTTCTGCCATCCAAGTATGATGGGGTAGCCTTGCGAGGTACCGGGGATCCGGTTCTCTTCGTAAAGAACCCGCCAGGGGTCAACCCGGGTGACCGCCGGGCCATGCTCGACGCTTTAGGCAAACTTAACCGCAAGACCTTCGAGCGCTTTGGAGATCCCGAGACCCAGACCCGAATCTCCCAATACGAAATGGCCTTTCGGATGCAGAGCAGCGTGCCTGAGTTGACCGACTTGGGATCCGAAAGCAAGGCCACCCTGGAAATGTACGGACCCAACGTAAGTAAACCGGGTACTTACGCCCATTCCGCTATCCTTACGCGCAGGTTGATCGAGCGTGGCGTGCGCACCGTACAGATTCTGCACCGCGGTTGGGATCAGCACGGCAATTTACCCAAACTGATAAAGGGCCAATGCATGGACGTCGACCAACCGACTGCGGCCCTCGTCAAGGACCTCAAGCAACGCGGCCTCCTCGAGGATACCCTGGTCGTCTTCGGTGGTGAATTCGGACGCACCGTGTATTGCCAGGGCAAGCTTTCCCGTGAAAACTACGGAAGAGACCATCATCCCCGCAATTTCTGCATGTGGATGGCAGGTGGAGGCGTGAAGGCGGGGACGACCTACGGGGAAACCGATGATTTCAGCTACAACATCACGGAGAATCCGGTCCACCTCAACGAGATCAACGCCACCATCATGCATTGCCTCGGCATCGACAACCACCGCTTCACTTTTCCTTTCCAGGGCCTCCAGCAACGCCTTACCGGGGTGGAGGACGCCTATCCGGTCAAAGGCATTCTGGCTTAGGCCCAAGACTTTGGGATGGGGCAGGGCATTTCTTTCTATAGGCATGGTCGTTTCGGCATGGACATGCGGAGCTATTTGCCAAAGATTAAAGGGAAACTAACCTAATGACATGAACTATATCTATTTTGCCTTACTCACGGTGGTGTGCTGGGGAACCTACGGGGTCTGTATGCACATTGGCTCAAGCAACATGGCAGACAAGGAAAACGGTCGCATAATGGCTTTTCTATGGGTCGGCCTGGCGTATTTCTTGACGGCCGTGGTCGCACCCCTAATCATCCTCAAGCTAAAGGGTGGCAACATTGCCTTCTGGAGCTACCCGACCAAGGGTTGGCAATGGTCCCTGATCGCCGGAACCCTAGGCGCCATAGGCGCCCTCGGAGTGCTCCTTGCATTCGGAAAAATGCCATCTCCTGCCTACGTGCCCGTAATCATGTCCATAATCTTTGCGGGGGCCCCTATGGTGAATGCAATTGTAAGCACGACCAAGGAAAACAACTGGGGAAACGTAAAACCGCTATTCCTCTTGGGAATTGCCTTGGCAGCGGGAGGAGGCTATCTCCTCACCAAGCATGCCCCCAAGCCGACCGGGCCACCGCCGCCGGCGAAGGCCGAAAAGAGCTGAGGACCGGTCTCCTTCCGGCATGATCCCGGCTGAAGAAGAGGCGTGGTCGAAGAGGCGATGGGAATCCTTTGTCGGGATGCTTAGGCGGGTTCGTGAAACCAATTCCTTTCAAAGGGAGCGCTTTTCCCAATTAGCCGAATGTGACGACTGGGAAGGCTTTGAGGATTTCGTTTCCGCATGTCCCTTCACGACCAAGGACGAATTGGCCCGTGATCGCGAGAAGACTCCTCCCTATGGGACGAACCTGACCTTTGCCCCTGAGCGCTACTCCCACTTTCACCAGACCAGCGGAACCCTTGGCAACCCGATGGCCTGGCTGGATACTCAGGAGGACTGGGACTGGATGCTTGCAAACTGGACTTGCGTGCTGGAGGCGGCCGAGGTAGATCCGGGTGCCCGCTGCTATTTCGCTTTCTCCTTCGGTCCCTTCTTGGGTTTCTGGACAGCCTATGGGGCGGCCCGCAAAAGGGGCTGTCTGTGCATGCCCGGAGGCGGGCAGGGTACCGAGCAGCGGCTTCGCGCCATCCTTGAGCATGAGGCCGAATACTTGTTCTGTACCCCGACCTATGCCCTTCGCTTGGCGGAGGTGGCCGAGACCGCGGGCATCGACCTGGGCGCTCATGCGCTCAAGGCGATCGTTGTGGCGGGCGAGACCGGGGGCAGTGTACCGGCCTTTCGCGAGCGGGTGACCCGGGCCTGGGGGAACGACCTGATCGTTCATGATCATTATGGCATGACGGAGGTCGGGCCCGTTGCTTTCGAGACGCCCGGGGGCCAAGGAGGGTTGCGGATTCTGCTGGAAAGTTATTACCCGGAGATCATCGATCCCGAGCGGTGCGCGCCGGTGGCCGATGGCGAGACGGGCGAGCTGGTGTTGACTACCCTGGGACGAGAGGGCTGTCCTGTCTTCCGCTATCGGACGGGGGACTTGGTGCGGGCCGAGCGTGGAAAGGATGCTTCCGGGTTGCCGACCTTCGACTTGGCAGGAGGCATCCTCGGGCGTTCCGACGACATGGTGGTGGTCCGTGGGGTAAACCTCTACCCGTCCTCCGTCGATGCCGTGGTGCGCCGCTTCCCGGAGGTGGCGGAATACCAGGTGCTTTGCGAGGAGAAGGGGGCCATGACGGAGGTAAGCCTGCGGGCGGAGGCATCGGAAGAGGCGGCACGGGCGCTCGAGGCCGCCCTCAAGGAAGCCTTTTCACTTCGGATCTCGGTGGACCGGGTGGGGCCGAACAGCTTGCCCCGCTATGAAATGAAGGCCAAGCGCTGGCTAAGGTGAACCTTTTTCTCAACCAATGGAAAACGAAAGCATGAACCCCTTCCTCGAAATCGTCGACTTGTCCAAGTCCTATCCTTCCCCCTCGGACGAGGATGAACTAAAGGTGTTCTCCGGGATCAACCTTTCGGTCGACAAGGGTTCCTCCGTCGCAATCGTCGGACCTTCGGGATCCGGTAAGAGCACCTTGCTCAACGTAATTGGGGCCCTCGACACCCCCACCGAAGGAGAAGTGCGGGTGGGCGGGAAATCAATTGCGGAAATGGATTCCGCAGAATCCGCGGGCTATCGCAATCAAACCGTTGGTTTCGTCTTTCAGGCCCACCATCTCTTGCCCGCCTGTACCGTTCTTGAGAACGTGATGGTGCCGGCCTTGGCGGGGCATGGCGACCTGCGGGGGGAGGAATTGCGGGAGCGGGCCAAGGGGCTCCTCGAGGAAGTGGGCCTGGCGCACCGCCAAGGCCACCGGCCAGGTGAGATTTCGGGCGGTGAGCGTCAGCGGGCGGCGGTTGCCCGCTCCCTCGTTAACCGTCCGTCCCTGCTTTTGGCCGATGAGCCCACCGGGGCCCTCGACAAGAATAACTCAGAGAGGCTTGTCGACCTGCTTGCCGGCTTGAACGAGAAACACGGCCTGACCCTGCTGATGGTAACTCATTCCGAGGCCAGCGCCGCCCGCATGGGTCGGGGTTACTCGTTGGACGAGGGGCGATTGAGCGAGCTTTCCCGATGAGCGCCTGGGGCATCATCCTGCGCAACTTGCTCCACTTCCGCAGGCAGCACCTCGGCGTTGCCCTTGGCGCGGCGCTCTGCGCCATGGTGTTGATGGGGGCCCTCACGGTCGGGGATTCCGTGCGAGCCACCCTAGCCGCCTTGGCCGAGGAACGGATCGGCAAGGCCGACTTGGCCCTGCTGGCCCCCGATGGTTTCTTTAGGGAGGAACTGGCCGATGAGGTTGCCGATGGCTTGGAAGAGAAGGCCATTGTCGCCCCAGTCGTCCTAACGAGGGGAACCGTATCACTTCCCGACGGCACGCTTCGGGTCAACAACGTACAGGTGCTTGGCGTGGACGAGCGCTTCTGGGCCCTGTCCCCTTCGCCGAGTGATGCCCCGGACTGGACCGGAGAAGGGTTTTACCTCAATGATAGGCTTGGCAAAAGAATCGGCCTTGAACCAGGCGGGCGCCTTGTTCTGCGGGTAGAGGAACCGGGTTTATTCTCCCGGGACGCTCCGCTGTCCGGGGAGCGCGACAACAAGTTCGTTTCCTTCAACGAGGAACTGGGTGGCTTCGTCCCGGCGGGCGGTTTCGGTCACTTTGGGATACAGGGGAACCAGCGCGAACCCCTCACCATCTTCGTCCCGATCAAGACCTTGCAGAAAAAGATGTTTCGCTCCTTCGAGGAAACGGGAAAGGTGGGGTATTCGAACTTCCTTCTGCTGGGGGCTCCCGGGCCCGGGGAACTGAGCCTTGCGGCGGCAACCGCAAGCCTGGAGGAATCCTGGTCCCTTGAAGACGCCGGAATTCATTTTAAGAAGATGCGCGATTCCGCTCAGTGGAGCGTGCGGACCCGGCAGGTCTTCCTGTCCGAGACCCTTCAGCAGGCGGTGAAAAGCCTGCATCCGGAAAGCTCGGGCGTCCTTACCTATCTGGTCAATGCCATCGAGCGGGCCGGCCAGGATGACAACGGCTCCTTGCTGACACCCTACTCGATGGTCACGGCCTTGGATCCTTCATCGGTCGATTTCATTCCCTCGGACTTGGGGCCGGATGAGATCGTTCTTAACGAATGGGCGGCGAGTGACCTGAATGCCTCCCCAGGGGACCGGATCAAGCTGACTTATTACACCGTTGGGGAGCGTCGAAAACTGACCGAGGAAGATCGCCTCTTCACCGTTCGTTCCGTCTCCCCCATGCCCCCTAAGGTCCCGGAAGGCGAGCAGAGCGACTGGACGCCTCAATTTCCCGGGCTCTCCGACGCGGAGTCTTGCGGGGAATGGGATACCGGGATTCCCATCACCCACAAGGTTCGAGACAAGGACGAGATCTACTGGAACGACCACCGCGGTTCGCCCAAGGCCTTCGTTGCGATTGATGCGGGTCGTGAAATGTGGCAAAACCGCTGGGGTTCACTCACGGGGATGCGCATCCCGCGCGATGCAGTCACGCGGGAAGAGGCCGTTTCGAGTCTCCGTTCGAACCTTTCCCCCGCCGAAGCCGGCTTGATTTTCCAACCTCTTCGGGCCAATGCAAGGGAGGGGGTGGAGTCTCCGGTAGACTTCGGGGAGCTCTTTCTTGCCTTTAGTTTTTTCGTCATCCTGGCCGCCCTTGCCCTGGTGGGCATGCTCTTTTCCTTTTCCATGGAGCAAAGGACCCAGCAGGCGGGCTTGCTCTTGGCCTTGGGTTGGCGGGTCCGCAAGGTACGCGTGACGTTCCTGAGTGAGGGAATCCTCGTAGCGGTCGCGGGCTCCCTTGCCGGGGTCCTGCTGGCCCTTGCCTACGGGCGGGCCATCCTCCTCCTTTTGGGCGGGGAGTGGAGCGGTGCGGTTTCGGGTGCCTCCTTCCGCTACGAGCCTTCCGCAACCTCTCTTTTGACGGGGGGGTTCGGAGCCGTTTTCATGGCGACGCTCGCCATGGCCTGGTCGACGAGGAAACAGTTCAGGAGGGAACCAAGGGATCTGCTCTCGGATGCCGCGATGGTCTCCCGCTCACCGGCCGGATCCAGGAAAAATGGAAGAACCCATTCTTTCCTCGCCATTGTGCTCGCGCTTTGCGCCGGTGGCCTTGCCTTTGCAACTGGCCTTTCGGCAACGGGGGCCTCGATGTCCTTTTTCGGAGCGGGAGCCCTTCTGCTGGCATCGGGCCTTTTTTATTTTCGGGACAGGCTGGGACGGTTTGCCGCCGGCGATGAAGCCTTGATGAAGGCGGAAGACTTGGGAAGGCGAAACTTGGGCCGCCGGGTCGGGCGAAGCCTCGTGACGGTCGGGGCCATGGCTGCGGGCACTTTTCTGGTCGTAAGCACGGGAGCCTTTCGCAAGCATCCACCGCAATCTCCCGACGACCCGCTTTCGGGAACCGGTGGCTTTGCCTACCTAGGTGAATCCGCCCTGCCTTTGTACGATGACTTGAATGGAGGAGAGGGACAGGAACTCTATGACCTTAACCGCAGCCTGCTGGAATCTTCGCTGATTGTTCCTCTTCGGGTTCGGGAGGGCGACGATGCCAGCTGCCTGAACCTAAACAAGGCAATTCGGCCAAGAATCTACGGGGTCAAGCCGAGCGAGTTTGCGGGAAGATTCTCCTTTGCGGAGGGAAATTGGTCCGCCTTGCGGGACTCGATCGAGGGAGCCGTGCCCGCGTTGGTGGACCAGAACACCATGATGTGGGCCCTCAAAAAGGGACTTGGAGATCGTCTTGAATTCAGGGATGGACAGGGACGGCCCTTCGAGGTCGAGCTTCGCGCGGTGGTCAAGGGATCTATCCTCCAGGGGGCCCTATACCTTGATGAGGAGGCTTTTCTGGAAAAGTTTCCCCAACAGGGCGGCTATAGGGCCTTTTTCATTGCCCAGGAGGCAGGCCTTGGCGACCAAGTGGTTTCCCACCTAGAGCGGAAGCTTGAGCAGTATGGGATGGAATTCCGATCCACCCTCGATCGCCTGCAGGACTTGCAAAGGGTGGAGAACACCTACTTGTCGATCTTCCAGGGACTGGGCGGCTTGGGCCTGTTGCTGGGCACTGCCGGTTTGGCGGTGGTTATTGCCCGCAACGTCATGGAGCGGGCCCGCGAGTTCGCCCTCCTGGAAGCCGTCGGATATCGTCTTGGGCTCCTTCGGAAAATGGTCTTTTCGGAACATCTCATGCTTGGCCTGTGGGGCTTGGCGGTGGGGGTCGTTTCGGCAGGGGTGGGGATTGCCCCCGCTCTTTTCGGCAAGGCCGGCCGGATGCCCGGCCCGGGTTTCCTTTGGTTTTTTCTCGCCTTGCTTATGCTTTCCCTGTTTTGGACTTGGCTTTCGGTCCGGTTGACGCTTCGTCCGGGCCGACTGGATGAATTGAGAAATGAATGAACACACCGAAACACCAAGGAAGAGGCGGCCATGCAGGTTGTCTCTTATCATCCTTCCATGGCTTTTCCTTAACGGGTCTTGCCTCAACAAGTCCGCTCCTCCGAATCTCCCCTCGGTTGAAAACCCGGCAAAGGGGCGAGCGCCTGGGCCTGAACCCACTTGGTCGGTCGAGTTCGAAGAGAACTTCTCAAGCTTTGAGGTCGGGAGCGAGCCGGAGAACCTGTTCATTCTGGACGGAGCCTATTCGGTCAGCGAGGAGAAGGCCGACCGAAGGCTGACCCTGCCCGGCAGCCCGGTAGGGGACTTTGGACTGCTTTTCGGACCCCGGGTCCGCGAGAAGAGCCTGAGCCTCTCCTTTTCCTTCCTCATGACTAGGCAGGGAAGGAGACTTCCCGCCATGGCCGCCGGGTTGGGAGGCGTCCGCTCCTACCGTTTTCGATTCAATGCCGCGACGAAGGAAATTCTCCTGACGAGACAGGAAGAGGAAATTGGAAGGGTGGCCTTCCCTTGGGAAAGCGGGGTTTGGTGGCGAGCCCGCTTTCAAGCCCTTCCGGGTGATGGAGAGAGAACCCGAATCCGGCTGAAGCTCTGGAAGCGTGAGCAGGAAGAGCCTGGGGGGTGGCTGTTCGACCAACTCGACGCAAAGGCTTTCGCGGGCGGAAAATGCGCCCTGTGGGCTTATCCCTACTCGGGAACGCCCATTCATTTCGACGACATTCTGATCGAGTCCAAGGCACCGTGAGGATCACTCCTCTGAAAAAAATCTTTCCCGTTCCTTTATCGACGAATTGTCCCAGGATCTCTCGCTCCTATTGTCAGGGCATGCGAAAAAAGACAGGTGTTTTTTTAAAGGCTTTGCCCTTGGCTTTGTTCGTACCCGGTTGCCTCTGGGCCCGAGCCGAGGGGCTTTGGCAAGAATACCGCAATGAAATCCAGCCGCTCTTGTCCGAGTATTGCTACGAT
>Ga0310343_10000052_pt1 | contig 45129 bp, 54 predicted proteins | sample HC15DNA2025_MG_FD_203519 | JGI IMG/M metagenome (GOLD analysis project Ga0310343, IMG submission 203519) | Marine microbial communities from station ALOHA, North Pacific Subtropical Gyre - HC15-DNA-20-25_MG | ecosystem: Environmental > Aquatic > Marine > Oceanic | place: Pacific Ocean: North...
AGAGAACTCTTAAGAATGGAAAATCTTTACAGTTCGTTTACACTGGACACACAAAAGCCGAGTTCCACACACCCGGCAACAGCATCATGGGTAACTCCGACGGAGCACCTCCAGTTGCTGAAAAAACTATTACATGCGACGACCTATTAATAAGCTCGGCGTTTGTATATGAACTGGATGAAACACTTGCTCACTACGAATTGAGGGGAGAAATTTCCAAGAAGATTGGATATGCTCTTGCTCAAAAGTACGATAGACTAATCTTTAGAGCTATCGCTAAAGGTGCTAGACAAGCTTCTCCAGTTTCTAAAACAAACTTCGTCGAACCCGGCGGTACACAGATCAGAGTAGGTACAGGTAATGCTACAGAAGCTTACGATGCTGCTAAATTAGTAGATGCTTTCTATGATGCTGCTGCTGCTCTTGACGAAAAAGGAATTTCTACTGACGGCAGAGTAGCCGTTCTAAACCCTCGTCAATACTACAGTCTTATCAATACTGTAAGTTCTGGTGTAATCACATCTGGTTTAATCAACCGTGACGCACAAGGAACAGCTTTACAGTCTGGACAAGGCGTAGTTGAGATTGCTGGTATCAAGATCTACAAGTCCATGAACATTCCGTTCTTCGGAAACTATGGTACTAAGTATGGTACTGCATCAGCAACTAACCCCGGTATCGCAGATCCCGGAAACACAGGTTCTTTCATTGGCGAAGGAGCAGAAGATGCTAGAGCTTCAGTTACTGGTATTAACGGTAACTATGGTAATGGATCTGACTTCGCTAACTCTTGCGGATTAATCTTCCAGAAGGAAGCTGCTGGAGTTGTAGAAGCTATCGGACCACAAGTTCAGGTAACTTCAGGCGACGTTTCAGTTGTTTACCAAGGTGACGTTATCCTTGGAAGACTTGCAATGGGAGCAGATTTCTTAAATCCTGCTGCTTGCGTTGAGCTTATTGCTGGAGCTGCTGTCGGATCTACAGGTAATGCTGCATTCGGTACATCATACCCTGCAAACGCTTAATTTTTTATTCTTTATACGGGAGCTTCGGCTCCCTTTTTTTACTTATGACTACACCAATAGCAACCGATACCGAACTATCCGCAGTTAATTCTATCTTGGGTAGCATAGGTCAGTCACCTATCACACAATTAAAAAATACAACAGGTGCATTAATTAGCACAAACCCAGAAATAGCATTTATATATAATTTGTTAGTAGAGACTACAAAAGATGTATTAAATGAAGGGTGGCATTTTAATACGGAAGAGCATATTGAGATTACTCCAGATGCTAATAAAAATATAGTTATTCCTACTAACATGCTACGTTACGACATACATGACGGACAGATATTTAGAGATCGTGATGTTGTAAAAAGAGAAGGAAAATTGTATAACAAATCGGAGCACACTTTTGAATTTTCATCACCTGTATTTATTGATGCTACATACTTATATGATTTTGAGGATGTACCGTCAGCGTTTCAAAGATACATTATAGCTAAGGCATCTACTAGAGCAGCTACACAATTAGTCGGTGATCCTCAATTAGCTAGATTATTACAAACTCAAGAAGCTCAAACTAGAGCAGCCGTCATGGAATATGACACACAACAAGGAGATCATAGTTTCTTTGGCTTCCGAGACAGTCAAGGATATGACGCCTATCAACCTTACAAAGCATTAATTAGATAATGGCAAGTGTTACACAATTAGTACCTACATTAACGGGTGGGGTTTCTCAACAACCAGACGAACTAAAACTTCCGGGACAAGTTAATGTTGCAAACAATGTTTTACCTGATGTAACACATGGTTTACTTAAACGTCCCGGTGGAAAACTTATTACTTCTCTTAGTGATGGAACAAATAACTCAGTATCTAATGGTAGATGGTTTCATTATTATAGAGATGAAGACGAACAATATATAGGTCAAGTTAGTAGAACTGGTGATATCAATATGTGGAAGTGTAGTGATGGTTCAGAAATGACTGTCAACTATACTGCTGGGAAAATAGCACACATTAGCATTGATAATGAAGGAACAGGTTATTCATCTGCACCTACCATAAGTATTTCTGGAGGTGGAGGTTCTAATGCTACCGCTACTGCTACTGTTAGTGGTGGAAAAATTACAGCAGTCACTATTACAAATGGTGGAACTGGCTACACTTCCTTTCCAACTGTAACAGTATCAGGAGGTGGCGGTTCTAATGCCGTTCTAACAGCTTACACAGAATTACATTTTTATTTAAAACATGGTAATGATGAAGATGTACAAACATTAACTATTAATGACTTTACATTTTTAACTAACAGAACTAAAACTGTTGCTATGGCTGATACCATAGAGGCATTAAGACCTCCAGAAGTATTTATAGAATTAAAGAATATAAAGTATGCAAGTCAATACTCTTTAAATTTATTTAGTAATAATAACACGACTCCAATTTCTACAGCTACCAGAATTACTGTAGATTTAGTTAGATCTAGTAATAACTATTGTAACACTGATGGGACAATAGCTAGTCATTTAGCTCGAGTCAATAACTCAACTAGATGTCAGACAGTTAATAGTAGTGGTGATCCTACATTTAATGTAAATAATGATGAGCAAGCGCCTAACGTTGCAACAAGAATATTTGATATATCTAGTGGACAAACTTTAGTAGACACTAATGCTATTTCTACTGACGGTAGTAGTGATTTTTCTTATCAAGCAAACATCTACGGAAAATTATATGGAGGAACTTATACCCAGTCAGGAACTACTGTTACTGTTTCTAGTAATGGTCATGTTTTAAATACTGGAGATGAAGTTTTTTTTGATTTTTTAGCTGGTGCTGGAGTTGACACAACTAAAACTATAACTAAAATAGATGCTAATACTTTTAGCTTTACAGCAGATGCGTCAGCTACACAAAGCTCAGCAGCAAATGTTAACTATGCGTTAAATAATGTACAAGGTAGGAGCGACTTATATTTTAGAATTACCACTACAGGTCAGTCTACGCCCGTAGGAAGTGGATCAAACGTAGAGTATAGGACAAGATATAATACAACAAACGACCTTCTTTACGGCGGTCAGGGGTGGCAACAGGGAGATCATTTCTATGTGTATATGAAAGATGCATACTATGAAGTAACTATTGACGAAGTTAGTACCTCAAATGTGCAAGCAAACCTAGGATTAATTAGACCTACTCCAACAGCTTTTGACACTAAAACAACAGTAACCGCAGAATCTATACTTGGTGCTCTAAGAACAGAAATAGTAGCTACAGGAAACTTTAACGCTGTAGAACAAATAGGTAATGGTCTATACATTAGTAGAACTTCCAATGTAGTAAATGGAGTTGAACAAAATTTTTTTAATGCTTCTACACCAGTTTCTGAATTATTAAATGTTGTAGCTGGAGAAGTACTTACTGTAGATGACTTACCACGTCAATCAAAACATGGATTTGTTGTAAAAGTAGCTAACAGTGCAAACGAAGAAGACGATTATTACTTAAAGTTTCTTGCTAACAATGGTTTGAGTGGTGAAGGTGTTTGGGAAGAATGTGTAAGACCGGGAGATAAAACTAACTTTGATGCTGCTACTATGCCTATTCAGTTAGTTAGAACTAACTCTACAACATTTACATTATCTCAAGTAGATTGGGAAGGAGCACAAGTAGGTAGTACTGTTGTCGGAGGCACTAACCCACAGGCATCCTTTGTAACTAAAACTATCAATAAGATGGTATTCTTTAGAAATAGATTAGTTATGCTTAGTGATGAGAACGTTATTATGTCTCGTCCGGGAAACTTTTTTAATTTTTGGGCAAAGACCGCACAAACGTTTTCTAACGTTGACCCTATTGATTTATCATGTAGCTCTACATATCCAGCTATTGTTTTTGATGCAATACAAGTTAATACAGGTTTAGTTATATTTACAAAAAATCAACAGTTTATGTTGACTACAGATAGTGACGTACTAAATCCTAATACAGCTAAAATAAATAGACTTTCATCTTACAACTTTAATTTTAAAACAAACCCAGTTAACTTAGGAACTACTATAGGATTTTTAGATAATGCTAATAAGTATAGTAGATTCTTTGAAATGGCAAATATTAGAAGAGAAGGTGAGCCAGAAGTAGTAGAACAAAGTAAAGTAGTATCTCAATTCTTTGAAAAAGATTTAAAAATTATATCTAATTCTAGAGAAAATGGATTGATATTATTTAGTGAAGAGAATACATCTACTTTATATGGCTATAGATATTTTACTTCAGGTAATGAAAGAATATTACAAGCATGGTTTCAATGGACTTTAACAGGTACTATTCAATATCATTGCATGTTAGATGATGCTCTATATGTTGTAGTAAGAAATAACAGCAAAGATCAATTACTAAAATATTCTATTAAGTTAGATGATAATGGTCATTTTGTAACTGCTGGAGAAGATTACCCTATACATTTAGATCACTGTAAAAGTGTTACTACAGGTGGTGGTACTTATAGCAGTACAACTAACAAAACTACTTTCCCAAAACCAACAGGATTTGAAAGCTCTAATGATATTGCAGCTTACGATATTGACTCTGGTACTAACTTAGGTAGATTTGCAGAAGTAACTATTAATGGTTCTAATTTAGAGATATCAGGAAACTGGTCTGGAGAAACATTCCTTATTGGATATCAATTTGAAATGCAAGTTGAATTACCTAAAATATTTTTTACTTATCAAGCTGGTAGTGCTACAAGAAAAGATACAAGATCTGATTTAATAATACATAGAGTTAAATTTAATTTTGGAAAAGTTGGATTGTACCAAATGGAAGTTGATAGAGTTGGAGTAAATAAACCTTTATTTATACAAGAAGTAGAATCTACAATAGCAGATGCTTACACTGCAAACAATGTAGGTTTTGTACCAGATTTACAAGGAGTAGTACCTTGTTATGAAAGAAATAATAATTTAGTAATTACTGTAAAATCTAAACATCCTTCACCCGCTACAATAGTTTCTTATCAGTGGGAAGGTAAATACACTAACAACAATTATACTCGTGTTTAACATCACCCTAACAGAAAATGAACTACGCTATTTCTATTGGAGAATGAAAACCAATCGTTGGTATGAACGCTATACATTTGCTAGTAAAAGGGATAATCCTTGGCAAGAATGGATGGCTGGAACAATAGATAAGCTAGAACCAATTTATAAAACACTAGATGAATAAATTTATTCACCCAATTACACCGGAAGCTGCATTACATGTGGCTTCTAACCTTTTACCAGATGATTACAGAGAAATAACAGAAGGTCATGGACATGACCCATTGGTAGCAATCCCTGCATGTTCTCTGATAGGTGATACTGTATACTTTACATCACCTGATAATGAAATAGCTGGAATAGCTGGAGTAGAAAAAGATGGCAAAATCTGGATGCTATGTACCCCAGTAATCCATAAGTACCCACGTATGTTTGCTAAACATGCAAAGCATTATGTGGAAAGTAGACAAGAGAAGTTGCTTTGGAACATCGTTGATAAACGAAACAAGGTTCATATAAAACTACTCAGATTCCTAGGGTTCAAATTTTTACGGGAATTAAAACACGGACCAAATCAATTATCATTTATGGAGTTTTGCCGTGGCAATTTCAGCGTTCTTAGGAGCGGGTAAAGCTATTCTTGGTGGCATAGGTCAAGCCCAAGCAATTAAAGCTGAGAATCGAAGAAGAATTAGAGAGTATGAACGTCAGCTAGAAATACGTAAACGTAACTGGTTTCAACAACTTTCTGTTTATAGTGCAAAAGTTAACAAATATAACATTGACCTAAACGAAAATGACTTAGCTGCACAACGTGGTTATGCTAAAGCACAAGCTAGTTTACGTTCTTTAGGTGGTCAAGTTACTGCTCAAAACGAACAAAAGTTTAGAGAACTTGTATCAAAAAAATTAGGAAGACGTCGAAGTAGTGGTCAAACTGGTAGATCAGTTAGAAGAGGTGAAACCTTAGATATGGCTAGTTTTGGTAGATACACTGGAAGACAAGCTTTTGCTGTTTCTATGGCTAGAGAAAAATTTAAAGAAAACGTAGAAAATATTAGAAGAAAACAAACCAGTGCTCGTAGAGGTTTATACTCTCAAGTAGCTTTTAATCCAGTACCATCTATAGCCCCTAACCCTCCACAATTAAGAGGTACAGGTATGGTTATGATGAATGCTATGATGGGAGCAATCGGTTCAATAGCTGGTGGAATGGGACAAGATTCCGGAGCACCTATTGGTGGTGAAGATTACTCATCTTTTAGTACATCGTTTGATGTGAACTATGACTTTGACAGCTTTTCAGGTTTTGGAGGTTCAGGAGCATTTAGTTCATTTGACATGGGTGTAAATAGTTTTCCTGATTTTAGTTCTGGTAGTTTCCTTGATGTCCCAATATATGACATACCATTTTAAATTATGACAGACTCATTTCAAGGCGGGTTTTTTGAACCTGAAAAGTCCGAAGATTATGTAGCTCCTTTAATTAATAGCTACAAAGAAATCAACGAGGGCATGAATAATTACTGGACGCAAGAGCTAAGTAATTACAAATACGCAGCACAAGATGCTGGTAAAGATATGATGCTACTAGCCAATATGTCTGGAACCCTTGGCGATATGTTCAAACAACGTGAGGACCAAAAACGCGAGGAAGACATTGCAAAAGGTTATGAGTGGTATTATGAAAATGGTTTTAGTGACCAAGAAGTTAATGCTTATAGGGAAGCTAAAGCCGGTATAATCGAAGATGGTATAGCTATAGACGAAGCTGCTTCTTCATGGATATCTAATGGTGGTGATATTTGGACTTCTGAAGAGTTCAGAAAAATGAATCCAGCTATGAAACATGGAGCTGTAACGGCGTATGCTAGATCAAGACTTGCAGAATATAATCCTAAAGGTGATCCTAGATTAAAAGGAGCAACAACTTACGAAGAGTACAAAGCTGCTGAAGCACTATATAATAGAGAATTTTTTAGAAAGTTTAAAGGTATAAATCCTGTACTTTTACAAGAAGAAGGTGTATACGAAAAACAACGCGACCTACAACAAGATGCTTACAACAGTTGGACAACAGGAAGAGCAGAGGAGATTGAGACACAACGTAAAAACATTGCTCAATCTAATTTTGTTAAGTGTGTAAACTCAAAAGGTGGTGGTAGTTGTTTTTTACAATATGTTAATGAACGTGGTCCTTACGTACAAAATGGTCCAGCAAGAAGAGAAGCTATAGAAATAGCTAAAAATTTAGCTGATTCTGGTTTGCTGACAGATAATATGATTAAGGAGATGAAAGCTAAAAATGACAAAAATAAATTTATTAGCTTTGCTGATGGTAAAGAGTATTATTACAGTGATTATTTTGCAGCAGACATTGTTGAAATAGAACAAAAAAAAGCTGACTTTGAAAACGCAAAGTACAGACGTGAAAAAACAGGATTAGAAATAAATCATAGAAATCAGACAGATTCACTACTAGCAGAGCTAACACCTGAAGATGGTTTTAATTTTGATGAAGGATTTAAACAAGAAGATTTAGATAAATTTAAAAATTTAAAAGCTAACCAATTATCTAGTGGTAACTACGACGGTAGAATCGACACTATTATTAGTGAGATGAGTCTAGATAAAAACCAACTAAAAGCAGCAAAAAACGAAGCATTAGAATTAGCTAAAAAAGGTTTATTAACTAAAGAAAAACTAAACACTTTTCCTGTACTTGTCGCATCTGATGGTAATTTGCAGAATATTGCTAATACTATTGACGCTGGTAATGGTCAAGGTAAAAATAACATAAGTTTGTTAGAAACATTTATTAACGCCGAACTTAGTGTTAAAGGTACGTTTGGTGAAAAACAAGTAGCACAATGGGCTAAATCAGAATATATAAAAAAAGTAGAAGCATATATGGGTAAAGTAGAAGACCCACACGGTTTAGCTTATCAAGATGTTTTAAATACATTAAACACTGCTGTAGAGATTAATGCACAAGGTCAACCACATCCATTACGTAAAAATAATAAGTGGCAAATGCCTACAAATTTTGGTGAAGATTTTACTAGATTAAAAACTGAAAAACTAGAAGATTTTAATGACGTTAGAAATCAAATTAAAACTGTACCTAACGCTGTAAATACAACACCAATGTTTTCTCCTACATACTTAGAAACTTTTAATGATACGTTTGGTAGTTCTGCTGGCACTATACCACAAAAAGCACATACGATTGCTGAGATGCATAATTCTATGTATCCTAACGATCAAATAGATGCTTTTGAGGTTATACAAAGACAGCGCGAACTTGTAGGATTAGAACGTTTAACAGAACCAGCATTCTTAAAAGACTATAGAGATCTTGACCCTGCTGAAGTAAAAAAATATGAATTATATAAAACACCTAACTCAAGCGTACGTATTAATGCAACTTCTGGTAAAGAAAATGTAAATATTATACCTTACGAACAAGGTGGATTATTTAAAGAAATTGCAGAAGCTAACGGTACATCATTTTCTGAGTACGCTGCTGCAATGGAAATACTACCTAAATTAGATATAGATTTTGGAGTAGAAAATCCTTTTGCTCAACTAGATGATTATGAACTTCTTGAGTACAACAAAGCTGTATTTAAATATAGTGGTGGTACAGATAAACAAGCACTAGCTAACACAGTAAGAAAAGACTTTAAGTAAAATGAACGACGAAGTATTGAATGAGATAGAAAATGTAGCCCCTATTATTACAGACGAAGCTAAAAAACTGTTTGCTGAACAAGACGCCGAACTAGGACTCACTCAGCAAACAACTGTAGACCAAGGTCAGGGACAACAAACTACAGATCAATCTCAACAGGTTTCTACGGAAACTACACAACAAGAATCTACACCAGTCGAAGCTCAACCAGTTGAAAAAAAAGGTCCTACTAGAAAGGAACTAAAAGAAAGACTAGAAGAAAAAAAAGCAAAAGGTGAAAAAATTACTTTTGCAGATACTTTTGGTGGTCAATCAGCAGATTTAAGAAACCCTCTTAACTGGGCTAATTATGCCTCTGCTGCTGGAGCTGGTTATGTAGATTTTTTAACAGACACTGTAAACCTTATACCCGGGATAAACTTACCTAAGTTACCTAAGTACGAAAGTTCTACTTTACAAGGTATAAGACAAATGTCTTCTATAATTATACCTTCACTAAACCTTTCTGGTTTTTTAAAAAAACAAGGCGCTAGTGCTCACGCAAAAGTAAAATGGGCAATGGGTGACAAGCGACTTATGAAGTGGTTTGGTAGTGCTGGTATTGACGCTGCTGCTGGTGCAATAGTAGATCAGGTTGTAGAGTTTAATGAATTTGAAGACAACGCATCTGGTGCATTAAAAAAAACTTGGCCAAGTACTTATGGCTGGATACCAGACGACATTGCTACACTCGACACCGATAGTCCTGATACTAAAAGAATGAAAAATAGAAACGAAGGCATAGGTCTTAGTTTTTTTGGTGATTTTATATTAGGAGCTACTAAAATAGCTAGGTCTATGAAAGGTGTAGATGATGCAACTAAGTGGGTACCTAAGAATGAAAAAGCAAAAGAGTTTGTAAAAAACACTTGGGGTAAAGGTACTAAAGATGGTGGTGAAGAAATAACTGTAAACAACGCTAAACGTGTACAAGAGTTTAATGAAATAGGTAAACGTAATTTATCTCTAGCTACAGATGCAGATGGTAATATTAACTTAGATCAACCAATAAAAGGTGTACATGATATATATGATGACTACGAAGTAGGTTTTAGAACAACCGACCCCGGAGGTATTGTATCTGCGTCAGTTGACGTTGTACGTATTAATAAGAATATTGACAGTGTACATGGTAGCGTAGGTAGTGTGTTTTCTGACTCTGCATTAAAAGAAGGTCTTAACCTTGATGATGCTGGATTAGGAACTATGAAACAATTATCTAAAGATTTACAATTAGATATAGAATGGCACTCACCTAATGGTCCAAAAATAACACATGCAGAAGTAGTTAAGAATGGTGAAGACTTAGCAGCAGCTTTGTATGATATGGATGTAGACGAGATGAAGCGTGTCATAGACAACTTTTCTGGTGTAGACGTAGACTCAGGAACTAGAGTACTAAACTCTGAAGGTTATGTTGGTGTATTTAATGCTATCAAAAAATACTTTGATGACTACATGAATATGGACTTAGCTCGTGCTCAAGCTTATGTTGGTAAATCTATGGCTGACCAAGTAAAAGATATGGCAGAAGGTGCTAGATTAATGGATGGTACTGCTGCTGTACAACAAGCACAAGAACAGGTCTTAGATCGTTTACAATATCTAATGAATATAAAAGGTCAAACATCTTACGCAAGAGGTAGGGCACTTAATATGATAAACCTTTGGAACCGCATGAAGAAGTTAGACTTTAAAAATCATGGTGGTAAGAAAAAGGTTATGGAAAATGCACTGGCTTTTATGGAAGGTGCAAACAAAGAAACATTAGATAATTTAAAAAATATAACAAAAGAATCTGCTGAAACTATAGACACCATACGTCAAATAAATGCAGAGCGACCAGAAATGTTAAAACCATTAATGTTAGCTTATGAGTTTACTGACGGTAAGGTTAATAACATAGCTGAACTAAATAGATATTTTAAAAATTCTACTGGTATAATGCGTAAAGCATTTATTGATCTAGACCCAGAATATGAGTCAATGTTTATGCAAGGTGTTTGGTCTAATATATACAACTCTACTTTGTCAGCTATTGGTACACCACTAAAAGCTGCTGCGTCTAACATGGCTTTGATGATAGAAAGACCTATTGCTACATTAGCCGGAGCTATAGCGCAAAGAGATGTAGATATTATGAGAAGAGCTAGTTACATGTACTTTGGAGGTATAGGTGATACTGTACAAAAATCTTTCGATCACATGAGACTTGTGTTTCGTAAAGCATGGACAGACCCTAACTCTGTAGGTTATGTAATGAGAGAAGATATTGCAATTAAGAACGAAGGTCAGATAAAATCTCTTAGAGCATTTGCAGAAGCACAAGAACAATCAGGTAACTTTGGTCCTTCAGGAATTGTTGACAGGATAGAAGCTATGAATGATATAGCTAATCATCCATGGTTACGTTTTAGTGCTAACTCCATGACAGCGTTTGACGGATTTACTAGAGCGTTTATTGGAGCTGTAGAAACTAGAGGTAAAGTATATGACGATATGATAAAAAGAACTGGTAAAAAAAAACTATCAGCTAAAGGTATTGAAAGATTAAATAAAAAGTATTACAGAGAAATGTTTGATGATACAGGCATGATTACAGATAAAGGTGTAGAGTTTGCGTCTAAAGAAATAGCTATGAACCTAGACAGTCCTGCTGTTGATAGTTTTAACTCTATTATTAAACGTTTTCCATTACTTAGACCTTTCTTCATGTTTCCTCGTACTGCAACAAACATGATTAAATTTACTGGTTCACATAACCCATTAGGTTTGTTTGTTAAACAATTTAATGAGTATGGAGAACCATTTGCTAATCAATCAATAAGCAATGTTAGAAACTTACTAGAGCAAAGAGGTATTACTGGTTTAGCTGATGACAAGCTAGAAATGGCGTATGAAACAATACGTGCAGAATTAAAAGGTAGAAAAGCTATAGGTGCATTTGCCGTATCAGGTGCAGCATTTATGTTTACCTCTGATAGATTACATGGTAATGGTATTTACGATAAGACTAGACAACGTACTAGAAACCAACTTGGTTGGCAACCTAGAAGTTACAAAGGTTGGGATGGTAAATGGTATAGCTATGAAGGATTAGGAGCTATAAGTGATTGGATTGCAGTTACTGCTGACATCATGGATAACTTTGACACACCCGGGTCTGACGGTACTTTAGATACTAATGGTATGGATACTGCTATGGCAAAAATGATGTATGTGATAGCAGCTAACTTAACAAACAAAACATTCTTAGCTGGTATAGAGCCATTGTACGACGTACTACAAGGTAACCCAAGTGCAACAGCTCGTTGGACTGCAAGTTTTGGTAGTAGTTTAGTACCCGGTAGTGGACTTAGAAATGAACTATCTAGATTAATGAGTCCCGGAATCAAAGAAGTAGAAAATGAATTTACACAACTTTTAGCTAACAGAAACCCCGGTGCAAAAGGACAACTTCCTGCTGCATATGACTGGGTAGATGGTGGTAAAGTTAGAGAACCAGACAGTTTCTGGACAAGAGCATGGAACGCCTACGCACCTGTATTTAAGGTAAGAGAAGGTATGTCTCCAGAAAAACAGTTTCTTATAGATGTAGAGTTTGACGGTAGACCACAGTTAAATACTGATGGTAACGGTGTTGAACTAACCTCAGCACAAAGATCAGAAGTTACTAGATTAATGGGTGAAGATAAGATCTTTAAAAAAGCCATTACTAAAATTATGAACTCTGCTGACGGTAAAAGATTTAGAGCTGCATACAAAAAAGCTGCTGAAACTGGTGCAGACATAGATAGAAAACAATTTATATTATTGCATCAACGACTACGTGAGGCATTAACAGACGCACAACAGTTTGCTATTGGTCGAATCTCAGATCGTGGTAATGTTGAACAAAAGCAATATTATAATGCAAAAATAAAAGAAGCCACCCAACTTGGAGACGTAGAAGAAATTTTATTACTTCAAGATAGAGCAAATCGTTTGTAAAAACAAATGGCAACAACTGAAAATTTTTATACCGGAAATACATCCACCACATCTTTCGGTTACTCATTCCCAATATTACAGAACTCCGATCTTAAGGTAGAACTTGACGGGGTATTAAAAACTGAAAACACAAGTGGTACTAACAACGACTACTCCATTTCTGGCACAAACGTTGTATTTAACTCGGCTCCCGGGCAGAACGTAGATATTCATATTTATAGATTAACAGATGTAGACTCAGCTAAAGCAGTATTTGCTCCGGGTTCGTCTATTAGAGCTGGTGATTTAAATAATATTGTAGATCAATCTTTATTTGCTAATCAAGAGCAACAACAAAAAATTAGAACTGCTGACGTTAGAGATAATGCTGTTACAACTATTAAGATAAAAGATCTTAATGTTACAAGACCTAAGATAGCTAATGATGCTATTGATGGTACTAAGATAGCTGATGATGCAGTTAATTCTGAACATATAGCAGCAGACTCAATAGATGCTGAACATTATGCTCCCGGGTCAGTAGACACTACAGCTCTTGGAGCAGACTCTGTTACAGGTGCAAAAATAGCTGACGATCAGATTAACTCTGAACATTATATAGCTGGTTCTATAGACCATGAACATTTAGCTAACGATATAATAGATGGAGACAATATACAAGATGACGTTATTAATTCTGAGCATTATGTTGCAGGTAGTATAGACCACGAACATTTAGCTAACGATATAATTGACAGCGATAATATTCAAGATAATGCTATTAATTCTGAACATTATGTAGATGGTTCTATAGATCATGTCCATTTAGCTAATGACATTATTGATGGCGATAATATACAAGATAACGTAATTAATTCGGAACACTATGCTGATGCTAGTATAGATCATGTTCATTTATCTAATGATTGTATAGATCAAGATAATATACAGGATAATGCTGTAAGGTCTGAACATATACAAGCTAATGCTGTTACAGACTCTGAGATAGCAACTGGAACTTTAGATAACAGATATTATACAGAAACAGAAGCTGAAGCTTTATTCCTTAGACAGGATTCTTCAGAAACTATTGCTAGTGGACAAACTTGGTCTAACTCAGACGCGTTCGTAGCTACTACGGCTGCTATTAACGCAAGAATTATTGACCTTGTTGATGAGGTTGGTGGTTTTACTGTTATTGCTACTGAATTAGTTTTTCCAAATACAAACCCACAAGGAGCTACAGGTCAAGCAGCTATATTAAGTATTGGTTCCTTAACACAGGCTTATACTCCTTCTGGAACTACAGTAACTATTGCAAACGGAACTATAGGAAATAGCACAGTAACTATTACTGGAGTGCCTTCAGTTTTACCTCAAGGTTTTGGATTATTAGTTGAATCTACTTCAACACTTAACACATATACTTTTCATAGATTAGTACCTAAAGCTACTGAAGTTACAACAGTTGCAAGCAACATTACTAACATTTCAGCAGCCGGTGCAAACGTTGTAGATATAAATAATTTTGCAGATTTATACCAAATAGGAGGCAGTGCCCCTACACAGAGAGCAGATGGATCCAGCTTACAAGACGGCGATTTATGGTTTGATAATTCCTCCGATAATTTACGGGTATATGACGGGACTAATTGGGCTATCGTCACCCCTGCACAGAGTGTTCTTAATGATATTGCTATTGTCTCAGGTGCGATTACTTATCAAGAAGACTTAGGTCTTATAAGTGATGCTGTATCTACAGGTAGTTCTAATGGTTCATTAGACATAGTTGCTGATGCTTTAGAAGACGAAAGAACATTTACTGTTACAGCAGCTACAGGTAAATTTATTATTGATGGTGTTGATAAACCAGCCCTTACATTACACAAAGGTTGGACATACACATTTGATGTAAGTGATAGTTCCAACGGTGCTCATCCATTACGATTTTATGCTGGTAGTTCTCAGTACTCAACTAACGTAACTGTTACTGGTACACAAGGGCAAGCTGGTGCAAAAGTACAGATTGTAATACCAGAATCTCAACCTAGTAACTTCCAATACTATTGTACAAACCACAGTGGTATGGGTAACACTATAACTGTTGCAGAGGACCCAATTAAAGCTGTAGCTGATATTGCAGCTAATGTTGTAACTGTGGCTGGTATATCTGGAAATGTAACAACAGTTGCAAATAATAACTCAAACGTAACGGCTGTAGCTGGTAACTCAAGTAATATTAATGCTGCTGTAAGTAACGCATCAAATATTAACAGTGCAGTTTCTAATGCTTCAAACATTAACGCAGCAGTTTCTAATGCAACAAATATAAACACAGTTTCCGCTTCTATAGGTGACGTAAACAGGTATGCAAATGAATACAAAATTTCTAATACTGCACCCGGAAGTCCTAGTGCTGGTGATTTATGGTTTGATGGAAGTACTAACACATTAAAAAACTATAATGGTTCTGCATGGTTAGGTATTACATCTAACTCTGGAATACAAAACGTGGCTGATGATACATCACCCGAACTTGCTGCTGCATTAGATTGCAACAACTTTAATCTTACAGAAGTAGGAACTATAAGCGGAAACAATTTACAACTCGATTTCGGTACACTTTAAATGGCTAAATTATTAAAATTAAGGCGTGGTACTACAACGCAGCACGCATCATTTACTGGTGCTGAAGGCGAAGTAACTATAGATACCACAAAAGATACAGCCGTCGTACATGACGGCGCACAAGCTGGTGGTAGACCTCTTCTTAGAGAAGACATGTCTAACCTTCCAGCAGGAACAATAGACAACGCAGACGTTAACTCATCTGCTGCAATAGCTGGAACTAAAATATCTCCTAATTTTGGTTCACAAGATATAGAAACAACAGGTAATATTGATCTTTCTGATTCAACTGGTTCTGGTAATAACAGAATAAAACTTGGAACAGGAGATGATTTAGAAATTTACCACCTTGGGTCTAATAATAATTCCTACATAACAGAAACAGGTTCTGGTAACTTAGTTATCGGTGGTGACATGGTTAACTTAACCAACGCTGCTACTACTGAATCTTATATGCGTTGTACTGGAAATGGAGCAGTAGAACTATATTACGACAACGCTAAAAAGTTGGAGACTACAAGTGCTGGTGTAACTGTAACTGGTAATGTGGTAGCTGGTGACTTAAAATTACCTGATAATGGAGCACTTCGTTTAGGTGGAGATGCGTCAGCTCTTGGAGACTTAAGAATATATCATGATGGTAGTCATTCATATATTAAAGACGCTGGTGCTGGTGATATATTCATTAGACACGGAAATGATGATGCGATTAGATGTGTAACTGACGGAGGAGTAGAGCTATATCACGACAACGTTAAAAAATTTAATACAGATTCAGGTGGTGCTCAAGTATTTGGAGTTTTAAGATTTGATGATGGAAGCAGCTCTACTAATCAGATAAATTTCGGAAATAGTGCTGACCTACAAATTTATCACGATGGAAATTCAAAAATACAAAATACTAACAATAGTTGTGATTTTAGATTAATTTCAAACTCCATAGAATTAAAAAGCCAAAGCGGTGATGAGTATTTCCAAAAGTGTACAGTTGATGGAGCAGTAGAATTATACCATAATAACCTTAAAAAGTGCGAAACTTTTGGAAATGGAATTATAGTTTATGGACCAGAAGGTGGAGGTGGATTAGTTAATCTTTACGCTGATGAAGGTGATGATAATGCAGATAAATGGAGAATACATGCAAATCCAAATGGTTCGTTCTATTTACAAAACTATACAAGTGGTTCTTGGGAAAACAACTTAGCAGCTACTGGTAATGGACAAACAGAATTATTTTACGACAACGTTAAAAGGTTTGAGACAACCTCGCTTGGTGCAACAGTTTTCGCAGAACTAAATATAGCAGGTTCTAGTAGTGGTACGTCATCTGGAACAGCAAAATTTAAAGGGTATAGAACAGTAGCTGATAATGGTGTGCTAGGAGAACTTCAGTTTATAAACCAAAGAGATAATGATGTTCAAGCAAAGATAGAAGTAGTTGCAGATGGTGATACTAATGCTTATATTGATGTTTTTGCATCAACTGCTAACAATAGAACATTTAGAATTTATGATGGTAGCGTTGCATTTCCTGATACTAATAAATTGGCGTTGGGAAATGGTAATGACTTACAAATTTATCACGAAAGTGGATATAACATAATAAACACTAATACTGCTGGTAATTTAGATATTAAAAATGGTAGTGAATATATAGCTAGATTTGCTCCTAATGGAAACAATGAACTTTTCTACGACAACTCTAAAAAGTTTGAAACTACAAGTGCTGGTGTAACTGTCAGTGGATCCTTAACTGTTTCTCAAGGTAATTATTCTTACATTACTATGGGCGATAACGACCATGGAGCTAGAGATATACATAACAACAATAACCAAATTGGGTTTTTGCAACAAAGTGGTGCTTGGGGTGCTTATTGTGATGACAATGGTAACTGGACTGCTTCTGGTAACGTAACAGCTTACTCTGACTCAAGACTAAAAAGAGATATTTCTACTATTAATGATGCTCTTGGAATTGTAGGTAAACTACGTGGTGTTTCTTATAAATGGTTAAGAGATGGTTCTGATGGTATTGGTGTCATTGCACAAGAAGTAGAGGAAGTAATTCCTAGTGTTGTAGTTACAAATAAAGTTGAAGGTTTAGACGGAATAGAAGAAGTCAAATCAGTTGACTACGGAAAAATAGTAGGCGTACTTATAAACGCAATAAACGAACTTAAAGCAGAAGTAGACGAATTAAAAGGAGGTAAGTAATGGCTTTACAAAGCTCAGGTGCTATTTCACTTAATGATGTCGCTGGAGAGTTTGGTGGTTCTACACCTCACTCTCTTTCTGAATACTACGGAGTTGCAACAGGAGTTCCCGGTTCTGGTACTATAAGTCTTAGTGATTTCTATGGTACAGCTAATGCTTACACTATTGAATATTTAGTTGTAGCTGGTGGAGGATCTGGATTAGGTACTGGCTGGCCAAGCATTCTTTGTGCTGGAGGCGGTGCTGGTGGTATGCGTACAGGTTCAATGTCAATTACTGCTGGTACTTCTGTATCATGCACAGTAGGTGGCGGTGGTGCTGCTGGTGGCTACAGAAACCCATTTTCACCGGCGGTTGGTGGAGACGGTGGTAGTTCCTCTTTCGGAGGCTACTCATCATGCACCGGCGGCGGTGGTGGCGGTCAATGGAAAGACGGCAATCCCGGCGGATCCGGTGGTGGTGGTGGCGGTGACTCAGGTTACGGCAACTATAGCCATTACGGAGGTAGTGGTGTAAGTGGTGAAGGAAACCGTGGTGGTAACGGACTAAACGGTGGTGCCGGAGGCGGCGGCGGTAAAGGCAGTCAAGGTGGCGATGTAACTGGACATAATAATGGTGGCGGAGGTAGTGGTAATTCTTGGCACGGTACTACTTATGCTGAAGGGGGCACTGCTGGCTCAAATGGAGCAAGTGGTAGTGCCAATTCTGGCGACGGAGGTCGTGGTCTATATGGTAGTTATGGTTCTGGCGGTAACGGTGGTAGCGGTATAGTTGCTGTTCGTTATGCTGGTGGAACTAGAGGTTCAGGTGGTAGCTCAGTATTTGCTGCTGGCGGTTATACCTATCATATTTTCAACAGTTCTGGTACATTTACGGCTTAAGATTATGCACTTTGCAAAAGTAAAAAACAACATAGTTGAACAAGTTATTGTTGCAGAGCAAGAATTTATAGATACCCTACCTAAAGAAGATGGGGTATCTTGGATTCAAACTTCGTACAATACTTTACAGGGTAAACATTATGACCCTGCAACAAGAAAAGAGGATGACAAACCACCTCTTAGAGGAAATTATGCAGTAAAAGGTTGTATATATGACCCAACATTAGATATCTTTGCACCTCCACAACCATACCCAAGTTGGAAATTAAATGCTGATGGAGTATGGGAACCACCTCATAGAAATGGTTTAGTTGGAGTAGTTGTTCCACTAGAAGATCCTAAAGAATTTGCTGATGATAAAGAAAAATGGATGGCATGGGATGAAGATGCTTACAATGCAGACAACACTAAAGGTTGGGTTGCATACACCATGCCAACAGGACCTGAATGAGTATAGAAAAATTATCTAATCCTTGTTCTTTTGCGTATTCATATATAAAAAGTGTTATTTTAAAAAATGATTTTCGTTGGAGTCTTTATGATTCAGAAACTGGAGTACCATATTATGGTCATATTTTATTAAATAGACCAGAACTAAATAGGTATAGTTCAGTATTTTCAGAACATTTAGATCCTGTTGTATGTGCTGTAGACGAAATATTAAAACATAATAATTTCACTAATAATTATTTTTATCTAAGAAGTGCAGTAAATTGCACAATTAGTGATGGAACTAATAAACAAACAGCAAAACATGTAGATCATGATTTTCCTCATAAAAATATACTTTTATATTTAACTGATACTGGAGGTAGAACTTTCGTAGAAGATACGTATTATGACCCAAAAGAAGATGATGTAATCATATTTTCAGGCAGTCATTGGAACGAACTACCTCAAACTGGTAGACGTGTAGTAATAGTGAACACTATATACACTTTTTAAAAACATTTACATTTTAATTATGTCAATTACAAAAACTTGGGAAGTTAACACCCTACAAAGAGAACTTGCCGATGGATATGTTAACAAAGTTATCTATCGTGTAAAAGGTACTGATGGTACTTATGAAACAAGAGCTACAGGTGAAGTAGATTTAGAAAAGCCTAAGACTCTTATACCTTACAAAGATTTAACACCAGAAACTGTAATAGGCTGGGTTAAAACAAAACTAGGCACAGATTCAGTTGCAGAAATTGAAGCAGCTATAGATTCAGAAATTACTTTACAAAAAACACCAACACACGGTGTAGGTACGCCTTGGGGATAAGTGGAGATACCCACTATTGAAATACCATCAATACAAAAAATAGAAACAATATCTATACCTTTGCCTACCGCAGACGTACCATCATACATACCTATGGTGGTACCGCCTAGCGATTTAGAAGCTCCTGAAGGAGTACAAGCAGAGGCAAAAGATGAACCGGAAGCAGGATTAAGAAAAGTAGACATACCGTTTACAGATTTTAAAATGCCTGTCCCGGAAAACGAAATTTTAGTAACGGCTGGGACAACTGCGGTTGTCTCTGTAGCAGCCACTCTTACAGCTACAGCAGCTTTTAAATGGGCGGTTACTGCAATGAAACCTATACTAAAAACAACATGGAAGAAGATAAGCCAATTAAAGGAACGCCAAAAAGTTTCTTTAAAAGACTAAAAGAAGGTGTAGATGACCATGAAGAACAGATGGCAGTACTTGGCGCAGCAGTGCGTTTAGGTGTAGTTATCTGGTCAGGATTTATTATTACCTTAAGTTATGTCGAACTGCCTATGGTTAAAAAATCAGCTACAGCAGGCGATATCACGTTCGTAGCCTCGATTTTTACGGGCGCACTCGCAACTTTTGGGCTGTCTACGGGTAATGGTAACGGCAAAAATAAAGACAAAGAAAAACCAAAAGCATAAAATGAAAATTTTTCCACCCAACCAATTTTGGATAGAAGAAGATGTAGACCAAGAAATGATGGATTATATTTGGTCGCAAATAAAATTAGCTAATAAAGATCATAAGTGGGCATTAGTTGGTCATATAACGAGTAGCTTAAAATTACCAGATACAGATAGAAAGCTATCTAGTTGGGTTGAAAAAGTTGCTAAGGAATTAGATTACATATATCAGCCTACTTTTGCAGTTAGAGACTTATGGGTTAATTTTCAAAAAAAATACGAATTTAATCCACTGCATAATCATCCAAGTGCAATAAGTTTTGTTATATGGGTTCAAATTCCATATTTATTTGAAGATGAATGTAATACATCATTAGCAAAAGGATATAGTAATAATTCAGGATGTTTTGAATTTGCTTATACAACTTTATTAGGAAATATATCTAAATATTGCTATCCACCAACTCAAGGAAAATTATTAGTTTTTCCATCAAGTATGCCTCATCAAGTTTATCCGTTTTATACATCCGATTTAGAAAGAGTATCTATTTCAGGAAATATTAATTAAAAGCATGAAAAAATTAATCTTGCTTTTAGCTCTGTTATCACCCAGCATAGCTAGAGCCAACACAGTGACCCCACAATTTACTTCAGGGTCAATGAACTCAACGACCACTACCACTCAAACTATTGTGGAGACGGAGCAACGCCAAGTATGGGGTGCTGCCGTAAATACGTGGTCAGGAAATAATGTAACTGCATCTGGAAACTTAGCAGACTCAGCTACAACATTTTCAGTAACTAACACCTCATTACCGTGGAACTTAGAAACCACAACAAGAGCAGCAGGCTTAGTAGAACAAATAGACTTTACAAGAAACTATACAATAAACTCTACTACTACATCGCTCTCTGTATTCTCTCAGTAAGTCCAGTACTGGCTGAAGGAGATACCAATAATAATAGTAACCCCGTAGCAGCCGCAACGGGAAATGTTACAAATCAAGCTGTACAATTTCAAAATAATGGAGCACCTAGCCGACAAGCCTTTGGTAGCAACATATCTTGCAATGGCAGCACTATGACATTTAGTCCATTTTATATGGGCAACGATACCGAACCTGAAACAGAAGACGGTTATGTCATATCAGAAAACTGGGGGTTCCAAATTAATTTTATGGTACCTTTAAATAGAGATCTGACTAAGCAATGTGAACGCATGGCAGAGAGTCAGATACAAAAAAACAAATTAGACTTTGAGCTGGTTCGTGCATTAAAATGTGCTGAACTCCAGCAGAAGGGCTTTACCCTACTACCCGGGTCACGTGTATATCACATATGCTCCGATGTAGTACCTATTCAATCTTTATTAAAAAACAATGTTAGCAATCCTTAAACCATTCGTACTATCTGCACTTAAGTCACCAAAATTTAAGACTTTTGTAGTCGAACTACTAGAAAAGCTAGTAGAGCAGACCGATAACGAGCTAGACGACAGAGCGTTACAGATTGTCAAAAAAGGCTTAAACGTCTAAAATACTAGGGTACAAACATACCCGAAACTTTTTTCATCGCCCTTGTAGGCGATTCTGAGAGGAGCAAAATGAAGAAAAAGGCAACAGAAGACCAATTTAACGAGTTGCATAACCTAATTACTAAAGAATTTCTATCTCGTATAAAATCGGGTGAAGCAACTACACAGGACCTTAAGGCAGCTTGTGATTGGTTAAAAGCTAATGACATTAGTGGTGTTGCGTATGACGGAAATCCTTTATCTAAGTTAGCTCAGGTTATGCCAACGGTAGACCCAGAATTAGTAAAGGAGCGACTTTATGGCAAGCACAGCTAAATACTATAGGTCCAACCCAAAAGCTAGAGCAACAAGGCTCAAGCAACAAAAAAAATACAACAAAACTAAAAAGGGTCTAGCCCTACGTGTAAATGCAAACAGACTTAATAGACAACTTGGTACCTACGGAAATGGTGATGGGCGCGACGCTGCTCACTATAAGGGGAGTACTACCAAGGGCAGACTCCAAAGTCCATCCGAAAACAGGAAAAGCAGACTTAAAATACGTAAATGACCCCATTACTACCTAAACCAGAACATTACTTACACAACTTAATAACCATGACAAGTCCTGAAGCAAAGAAGCTCTGGAGAAGAGCTATCAAAGAGCACTTTAATTGTACATGTGTTTATTGCGGAGAAAATTATGAATTTAAAGAACTTACACTCGATCATGTCAAGCCTCGTTGCAAAGGCGGTGAGAGTATTACAACAAATTTGGTACCCGCTTGTAGGGCGTGCAACCAAGGTAAAGGTAGTAGCGATTGGCTTAGATGGTCGCGAGAAACATTTGGAAGTCAACCTGTTAGAGAACAACTAATACAAGATCACATAGCAGCATAATTATGGCAAAGGGTAGAAATCCAGAGTTCATAAAAGTAGAAAAATTTATCAATTCTGGAAAAGGTACTATTGCCGATTATCGTAAGCTAAACCCTGACGCACCATCGTTTAAGGTAAAAACTGGGTCTATAGCAAAAGGTAACGCAGTAGTATCCTATAAAAAAGCTGGTACGTTTGGTGCAGAAACTAAAAGAACCAAAGGCGTAAAAGACAGCAGTGAGCATCTTACAAAAGAACAATTAGCTCAATCAAAAGCAAAATCAAAAGCAATACGTCAAACAGGTAAGCAAGCTGACCACATAATAGAAATACAAGAATCTATAGGTTATTTAGAACAGTTAAAATTAGAAAAAAACTCAGGTGTTATTACAACTAAACAGTACAATAAAGAATTAGCCAAATTAAGAGCTAGAGGTATTGGTGATGACCCTAAAAATATTCAAGCCTTAACTGGAGCTGAAAATTCAGCTAAACAAGCACAGGTTGCTGCAAAAAATAGAGCATTACAAGCTATGGAAATGCGCAACCCTAGCCTTAGAGCTTTAAAATTAACTAAAGGTGCTAAATTAGCTGGCAAAGCTATACCATACGTAGGTGGTGCAATAGCACTATCTTCGTTTGGCGGTTCTGTGCATGCAATGCAAAAAAAAGGCTTAACTAAAAAGACAGGCACAGATCTAGCATTTAGAACTGCTGACTTAGCGTTAGAAGGAGTAGATGCATTGACCGGTGGTTTGTCCACACCTGTTACTTTGGCGTTACAATTAGCGTTAGCCGGGGCTGAACATACAATCAATCAAGGCGCAGCTAAGATATCTACAAGCGACAGGAAGAAATTTAGATAGAAACATACATGACAGATGTTTTAAGCGCCTTACAGGACGATTTCAAGCTGTTTCTGCAAGCTTTGTGGGACCAGCTTGATTTACCACAACCTACTAGGGCACAATACGCGATAGCAGACTACATACAACATGGACCAAAAAGACTACAAGTACAAGCATTTCGTGGCGTTGGTAAGTCTTGGATTACTGGTGCTTTCGTGTTATGGACTTTATTCAAAGACCCAGAAAAAAAGATAATGATTATCTCTGCCTCTAAGGAAAGGGCAGATAACATGTCTATATTTTTACAAAAACTAATTATAGAGACACCATGGCTAAATCATTTACAACCAAAGAGCGACGACGCGCGATGGTCAAGGATTTCCTTCGACGTAAACTGTTCACCTCATCAGGCACCATCAGTCAAAAGTGTTGGTATTACTGGTCAGTTAACCGGGTCTCGAGCAGACCTAATGGTACTAGATGATATAGAAGTACCCGGGAACAGTATGACTGAAATGATGAGGGAGAAGTTATTACAACTCTGTACAGAAGCTGAATCAATACTTACCCCTTATGATAATAGTCGTATTATGTATCTGGGAACACCCCAGACTACTTTCACGGTATATAGAAAACTTGCTGAACGTAACTACAAACCATTCATTTGGCCAGCTAGGTTTCCTAAAGATATTACACCGTACGAAGGACTTATAGCGCCACAACTACAAGAGGACATAGACAATGGAGCTTTACCTTGGGATTGCACTGACCCTGATCGTTTTGATGACGATGACCTCGTTGACAGAGAAGCCTCAATGGGTAGAAGCAACTTTGCACTCCAGTTCATGCTCGATACGTCACTTAGTGACGCAGAGAAGTTTCCTCTTAAGATGGCTGATCTTGTTATTACAAGTGTCAATCCTACTACTGCACCCGACAACGTCGTATGGTGCTCAGACCCAGCAAACATACTCAAAGACTTACCCACAGTCGGACTACCCGGAGATTATTTCTATTCACCTATGCAACTGCAAGGAGAATGGAGTGAATACACTGAGACAATTTGCAGTGTCGACCCCTCCGGACGAGGAGCAGACGAGACTGCTGCTGCGTATATATCCCAAAAGAACGGAATCCTCTATCTGCATGAGGTGCGTGCCTACAGAGACGGGTACAGCGACAATACCTTGCTTGACATCCTTAGAGGATGCAAAAAGTATGGAGCTACAACACTGGTTGTCGAATCAAACTTTGGAGATGGAATCGTAGCAGAGTTGTTTAAAAAGCATATAATACAAACAAAACAACGTATATTAGTAGAAGAAGTAAGAGCAAATGTTAGAAAAGAAGAGCGTATTATTGATACTCTCGAGCCTATTCTTAACCAGCACCGTCTGGTTGTTAACAAGTCTGTCGTCGAGTGGGATTATAACTCCAACAGAGACGCAGCTCCAGAAGAAAGGCTTTTATACATGTTGTTCTATCAAATGAGTCGCATGTGTAGGTCAAAATACGCAGTCAAGCACGATGACAGGTTAGACTGTCTAGCGCAAGGCGTAAAATACTTTATAGATGCACTGTCTATATCAGCACAGGAACAGATTAACCTACGCAAACGCGAAGAATGGAACGACATCCTAGAACAGTTTATAGACGACCCACAATGCGCTACCAATCATTTGGTACTAGGAATGGATTTAGACCAGCGTAAGGCTGCTAGAGGTACCTCTGATGGCAATTCAGTACCTCACTGGTTTTAGGACCGATGGCGTCCTTATAGGGGGAGAAGGGTGGACTCCCCCGTCCACAAATACACCCATATTACTGGATATCTCTTTTTGATATCACATAATACACCTCCACTAACTTCCATGGAAACTAAGTTAAAGATAGATGGTTTTAGAAAGTTATATAAGAGTTTGAAGACTCCTTTCCCTCCCTTAAACTTTCTCATTTTGGGAATGTTGATCGGATTAGAGCAGAGATGGATAGAGTTAAAAGCTGAACAAGCTGTTGACGAAGCTATTGCTGATTTTATGATCGAACATCCTCCAGAAGTGTACAAAGCTGTGGTAAAAGCACACGAAGACGGTTCATTAAGCATAGGTAAAGCGTATGAAGATCTTCCTTGACACAGCAGTTGTAGACGAAATAGACATTAGATTAGGTTCAGGTGTTATTTCTGGTGTTACAACTAACCCTACCCTTATTAAAAAGGCTGAACAAGAGCCAGATGTTATATATGAAGAATTAATTAACAATCTTGGCGTTAAAGACTTGTCAATAGAGGTAAATGGTCAATTTGCAGACCAATTTATAGAAAACGGCATAGCATATGGTAAACTTTGGCCACATCAGGCTACTATTAAGCTACCATGCACGCCTGAAGGCATAAAAGCATGTAAAACGCTGTCTTATATGGGCATTCGAGTTAATATGACGCTAGTGTTTAGTGTAAGTCAGGCAATACTATGTGCATTAGCTGGTGCAACCTATGTTTCACCGTTCGTCGGACGATTAGATGACAATGGTCACGATGGAATCGGTCTTATACGTGAAATAGCTAAAGTATACTGTCATAATAGAACAGATACTAAGATACTTGCTGCCAGCATACGTGATGCTGCTACAGTTGGTAAGGCATTCCAAGCCGGTGCACACATTTGTACCATACCGCCGAAAGTATTCGACGATATGTACAAACATGTGCTAACAGATAAAGGATTGTTTCAGTTCTGCATAGACTCAGGACAGATAAACCCTTAAATTTTGACATAAATGTCTGAAGTGGTATACGCATACGTACGGAAACTCAAGAACCCCCTAGGGGGGTATGCCCGTACGCTATGCGCGATCAATTAACGCAGGCGCATGTCCAACGCGAGTCCAGCTCGCTTCGCTCGCCACCAACAACCCAGTCATTGCAGTGGTTATGGGGCAATGCAGTACTGTCCAGAAGACAGCTCGGCAGTCGGAGCGAGCGTAGCGAGCGGGTTCAACTAAACCGCGCGGGCGCATACGGGCGCGGATATCTTGAACGCGTGTCACGCGCGATCTGTTGCCGGTTGAGACTCAAGTGAGACAGTACGGTTATCCGAACAAAGTATTATGTAATAATACATTGTTACAAAATGTTAAGATGATTTGTAATAGTTGACAGCAGCGACTAGAATGAGGACATGTAGTAAGAGTTGTTTACGTTATGTTATATTCTCTCTCCTAGAATAGGTGAGAGAGATAATATAACTTAACTACAACTCTCTACTCACTGTTCAATTTACAATTTTCGATTATGTTCAACGTTTCAATCAAGCCAACACCTCGCACTTCTACAGCAGTAGAAGCTATACAGGTCAACCCTTTCAAGGGTTCAGTAACTCTTCGTTACACCAATGGCTATGAGTACAAGTACTCAAACGTTAGCAGAGCTAAGATTGTTAATCTATTGATTAACGACAACATGTCACTTGGCTTCTGGGTACAAGAGCTTTCACAGAAAGCTATCCGTGTCAGAGATTACCTTTACGGTAATACTGTTGCTACTGGTAAGCTATGCTACCAGTTCATCGGTGCAACTTGCGACAGCAAAGCTGCCCTACCTTTCTAACCTACGGTTAGTCAGCGTCACTGGTGTCTTGCTTGGGTTCGATTCCCAAGGACGCACTGACTCTTTAGAGTCAATGTCCACCTAACTCTCATCTTGTCATGCTAGTCCACATCACAAAAAAATCCAGCAATGCTAAAACTGGCAAGATGCCAGTTACCACAACCGAGGAAGCATCATGCCCCAGCACTTGTCCACACCTACAGTCCGGAGGTTGCTACGCAAAGTCCGGTCCAGTCTCTTGGCACTGGAAAAAAGTGAGCCACGGTCTACGTGGTGGTACTTGGTCTGACTTGACTGACTTTGTCAGCAAGTTAGAGCGCGGTCAGCTATGGCGCCACAACCAAGCGGGTGACCTTGGTTATACCAAGGACGCCAACAATCGTGAACTAATCAGACTTGACTTGCTCAAGTCTTTAGTTGATGCCAATAATGCTAGTGGTGCCAAGGGTTATACCTACACACACCACCGCCTCGAGTACTTACACAACCTCGAAGCTGTAAAGTACAGTAACCGCAACGGTTTTACCATCAACGCCTCATGCGAGAGCATGCAGCAAGCGGACGAATGCGTAGCCGAGGGTGTGCCTGCTGTCGTTGTCGTAGACAACAGCAAGGACGTACCAACACATACGCCTGACGGTCACCGCGTTGTGGTTTGCCCAGCTCAAACACGTGACACCAACTGCAAAGACTGCGGTTTATGTGCTCAGTCCAAGCGCACTTGCGTTGTTGCATTCCTCGCACATGGCAACAAGTCCAAAAAAGTCAATCAGTCACTACAGGAGGTAGCCTAATGGATAACCATATTTATATGGTTTATGATGACAGCTCGCCAGAGTCTACACGTGATGCCGACATTACGCATAAAACGTTGCTAGATCAGGGCTATCGCGTAATACACAAGGACGTAGGATATACGTCCGCACGTTACGAATATGCGAGAGTTGTAGTTAATTCTTAATTATTATATAATTAAATAAATCCCGAGACCTCAGTCTATGACTGGGGTTTTGCCCTTTTTATTTTTATTCACTATCATCACAATCATTCACACACATGGACGCACACTCATCACAATCATTCACAAGCATCTTCGCAGGGACGCAGACAAAACCAAAGAGCAAGCAAAAAGACATACCAAAGTATCCTGAGCCAGAAGGCGACCCATCTTATTAAGAATTGTTACAATATCACACGGACGTACACATTACCAATTAGACTACTACTAGATCATTCACCACTATGACTATCTTTGAATTTAACGAGCAGCTTTGCGAGATTATCGCAGGCGAAGATGGCTACTACAATTATGACAAACAAGAAATTCTTGATTTAGCCAGACAAATGAAAACATCAGCAGAAGAGTATGAAAACATGCTCGACTGCAAGGACGCTGCCGAAGTGCACGAGTTAATGAATCCTGCGGTATGTGACGTATGACTATGTACGAATGCAGAGTTAGTGAAACAACCATTAACTACTATCGCCTAGAAGCAAAGAGTAGAACTGATGCAATCAAGCAAGTTAACTTAGCTATAGCCTCTGGCATAATGGGCAACATTGCACTAGATAACAGTGTCAATATGATGCCACAAATGAATTATGCAGTTCAACTATCACCCGAAGGAGAAATAATCCAATGATAACTCCTAACTGGCGACATCACAGCGACAAGCAGCCCAAGTACAAGAAACATGTACGCATCATACAGGCAGCAAAAAAACGCACTAAACAACTAATCAAAAAACTCACAGCACAATGACAATCGACATCACCCAACAACTCAACTACTCTCAAGCAGTACGTAAAGCACGCCCAGAATGGGACGACGACAAAGTAAGAAGAGCAGCCGAGTACCTTGTGCTATACATGGACGTAAGGCTCAAGCCATACAAAGTCAATGAAAAACTTAACGAGTTTGACAAGGACGGAGGTTTCTTGTTCTAATGGAATACCACGACCTCATGCAGCAATCGGAAGAGCACAACAAAAAGCTACACCGTACCAAAGATGTTAACATTGCTGACATACTCACGTGGGAAGACAGAGATGCAATCGCTAAGATTGTAGACAACCGTGTTGCCAAAGAATATGGTGACATGTTCCCATTCAAGTGGCAATTCTCTTGCAGTGGTCACTTTATCTGCTAATTCACACACACATTCGCATGGACACCTACAAAATAGACTATTGCATTCCTGACAAGCCAAAGGAGTGCTCTTATATGTTTACTCAGGCTGTCTCTGACGAAGATGCAGCCTACTATGGTTTAGACTGGGTAGCAATTCACGGCTACAAACTTAAAAACGTTACAAAAATTAAGGTAAGAGGACGATGAAACGTAGAAAGTACTATCCTAATAATTGGCAGGCTATCAAGGACACACCGGCTAAATGGTTTCCACCACTAGAATATGACGAACTAGCAGAGTGGAAGGTCCATGGCTATGTGTTGCCCAGTTCCATCTTCGGTATTATCCGTAGCGAAGACTCGCAGACTGGTGTCATTGAAGAGTTCACGTACAAGTCTGAGTATCAGGCTAAAGAACGTGTAAAGAAAGAAATGACACACGGACGCAAGATAACGCTGTGCACCATGGAAGGTGTATGGCACGTAAAACCTTTAATTGATTTCAACAACCCATGAGCGAAGACACATTTCAACGTAGGTACGAACAGTTACTTACACTTGTGGTAAACCACCCACACAGAGAAGAATTAATTGCTATAATGCAAGAGCAAGTCTTAGACGACGACAATTAAATGCTTACACAACAACAGATCGACGAGCAACAAGCGTTCGAGCGTAGACAAATACAAGGTGGACTGGACAGACTTCACAAGAACACAGACAAATTAGAAGAACAGACATACGCCAGTGCCACAGTTTATGGCTCATCATGTGTAACGGGAATCATGCCCGATCTAATTGTATACATAGATGAAAAGAAAGAAAAGTACAAGACATGCGCTGGCAGAGATGCCATTGTCGTAGCTAAGTACATCATACCCGTACAGACAGAGATACAAGCTTTGCTTACATGCAAGGTAGTATTCGATCATGTCTTTGCGCCACGACAGAACAAGCAAGCAATCACAGCTACTGCGTTAGCTGTTGGCTCTGCCTGTGAAGCTGAGTGCCAGATGAACTACTACGAAAGAGAAGCGCCTGCACTACTAGCCACCCTCAAGAAAAATTATTGGCATCAAGCCAAAGGTACAGAGTACAAGCGTAAGTGCATACAAACACTTATGCATAAACAAAGCATCACACCATGGGTAGCGTGGGATAGAAACACCAAGATAAAGATAGGCACGTGGCTTATCGACTGCCTATGTGAAGTGTCTGGTTGGTTTACTAAAGAGCTAGTACGTAATGGTAGAAAAACTATAAACATACTAAGTCCCTCAGAAAAACTTATCAAACACAAAGATGAAATCATGCGAATGGCTGAAATGTTCAGCCCACTTGCTAAGCCTATGCTTATCCCTCCACGTAATTGGCACGCTTTACAAGACGGCGGTTATTATCTAAATGACCTTACAAGATGTCATCAATTCATACGAAGGAGCGATGGCGTCCTTATACAGGGGGAAATTCCTTATAACTTTATCAACCGTATTCAACAGGTAAAATACAAGTTAAACCCCTATATAGTTAAGGTAGCGGAGGAGTTAGAAGTTAGAGGTATTAGCGTAGGAAAGTTTAAACCTATAACTCACCACGAGATACCACCTAAGCCATTTGACATTGACACAAATGTTGAAGCGCGTAAGGAATGGAAGCGTGGTAAAACCAATGCAATGAACCTTCAGGCTGCGGAAGTGCGTAAGTCCTGCCGTACACGTATGACTATGAATTGTGTACGAGAGTTCAAGGACGCAGACTTCTTTATCCCTTGGTCGTTCGACTACAGAGGTAGAGTGTATCCTATACCAGCGTTCCTAACACCACAAGATACAGACTTTGGAAAAAGTTTATTGTTGTTTAGTAAAGGTGCTAGGATAAATGCACAGGGTATGAAGTGGATTAAGTTTCATCTTGCCACTACCTACGGACTTGACAAAGCTACAATGGAAGAGCGTATCGCATGGATAGATAAACCAGAGAACTATGATTTAGTTTCTCGTGTGTTCTACAATCCTATCGACAACATTGCTGACTGGGAAAATGCAGACGAGCCTTGGCAATTCTTGGCTGCCTGCTGTGAGTTCTGCGAGCTACACTTTGAGCATCGCTTTCACACACATCTGCCCGTCGCAATCGACGCTACTTGCAGTGGCTTACAAATCTTAGCTGGACTAGCTAAGGACAAATCGACAGCAAAAATTGTAAATGTGGTCGGCTCAAACAAACCACAAGACGCCTATAAACTTATCGCAGAAACAAGCGTAGACCACATACCTGAAAGACTTAGACCATACTGGGACAGGAAAGTAACCAAGCGTTGCGTTATGACCATACCCTACAATGCCAAGCCTTTCAGTAACAGATCGTACATCAGAGATGCATTTACAGAAAAAGGTGTAGAAGTTGACAAAGAAGAACTAACACAATGCGTAAAGGCTGTCAGGGACGCTATGAATATTGTCGTTCCCGGACCTATGCAAGTGATGAAATGGATAGAGACAGAGATCTCACGTGCTATCAGATCAGGTGCACCAGAAATTAGATGGACAACACCATCTGGATTTCCTGTTGTACAACGTTTGATGAAGCATGACAGACCTCTGAAAATAAAAACACAATTAATGGGACGATGCGAAATCAACGTCCAAGGTGCAGAAATAGGCGTAGACTTAAAACATCACAAGAACGCTACAGCTCCTAACCTTATTCATTCACTTGACGCCTCGCTGCTACATTTTGCAGCAAGTCAATTTGATAAACCGATAGCTTTAATACATGATTCAGTTTTATGTAGAGCTACTGATATGTGTACTCTCTCAACTATTGTACGAGAGACCTACATGCGTCTGTTCGCAGAGCATGAACCACTAACTGACTTTGCCCTAGCAATAGGAGCAGAGACTGAACCACCGATTATCGGAGACCTACATGCGTCCGAGGTAATTGATTCCACTTATTTCTTTTGTTAAATGTCACGTAGTATTCACGTAACTCAAGAGCCAGTAACCCTTGAAGGTTATCAGGCTATATTAAAACCAAGCAAGTTTGGCTATTCACTCAAAGCTATTGTCGGAGAGGACTTAGTAAACAAACTTGAAGAGGAAAGAACAGACTGCCTCAAGTGGGCAGAAAGTAAGCTCAAGAACCCAAGAAGAGCTACCTTAAAACCAACACCATGGGAAGAGGTATCAAAGGGTAAGTTTACAATTAAGTTCTCATGGTCAGATGACAAGAGACCACCTATTGTAGACACAGAAGGTACACCTGTTAAAGATATGGACACTCCTGTTTATGCAGGCAGTAAAGTCAAGCTAGGTTTTACACAAAAACCTTACATTCTCAGGGACGGTGTAACCTATGGTACATCACTCAAGCTATCTGGTGTACAGATTGTAAGTGTACAGTCAGAAGTAGGCGTAGACACAGGCGACCTTGATGAACAAGGAGCTGCTGACTTATTTGGCAGTACAGCAGGCTTCAAAACAGCAGAGCCAAACGTAACACCTGATACAACACCTAGCTCAGTAGAGTTAGACGATGACTTTTAGGTCAGGTCTGGAGGAAAAGGTAGCAGACCTGTTGGTACAACTGGGCGTCGACTATGAATATGAGGAGACGTCCTATCCTTACACGATTGAACATAGCTATACTCCTGACTTTGTGCTACCTAACAATGGAGTAATCCTAGAGGTCAAAGGGTATTGGGACCCACCATCTAGGCGTAAAATTAGACAAGTTATCAAGGACAACCCAACAATAGATCTTCGCATGGTCTTTCAAGACCCCTACAAACGTATATCGAAGAAGTCCAAGACAACCTACGCAAAATGGTGCGAGCGTTACAGTATTAAATGGTGCGCTGCACATTGTATTCCAGTTGATTGGCTGAAATGACAGCAGAGTTTATAAGACATGAGCCATGCGAAATGTGTGGTTCATCTGATGCTAAGGCAGTATACTCAGACGGAAATACATTTTGTTTTAGTTGCCACAACTTAACACGTGGCGAAGAAGAAGAAACAATTACCACCTTTACAAATGTGCCCCAATTCAAAGGGTCAGCTCAACGACTCAACAAACGTAAGCTCAGTGAGAAAACTTGCGAGCACTACAAAATTTACAGAGACGGAGAACTTTTACGCTTCCCTTATTTCAACAGCAACGGAGTTCTTCAAGGCTTCAAGACGAAAAATAAACTAAAAGAGTTTAAGTATGAAGGAACTAGCACTGACACTCTCTTTGGTCAGCATCTCATTCCTTCTACCGGTAAATCAATTATTGTTTATGAAGGCGAACTGGATGCAGCCTCGGGATGGGAAGCCTACCCAAATTGGCCACACGTCTCGCTACCACATGGCGCAGCGTCGGCAAAGAAAGACATTCAGAAACAACTACAGCTCTTCCAAGGTTACAAAGAAGTTATATTATTCTTTGACAAGGACGAGGCAGGGCGCAGAGCGACGGAACAAGTGGCTGCTCTCTTACCGTCAGGGACAGCTAAAATTGCTAATCTGGCAGACCCGTATAAAGATGCGAGTGATGCATTACAAGCCGGAGATACGGAAGCAATTAGAAAAGCAATATGGAATGCGGAGACTTACAGACCGGATGGAATCGTTGAGGGCAAATCATTATTAGAACTTGTTACCAACCCATCACCACCTTGTGATTATGAATATCCTTTTGCAGGACTGCAACAGATGAGTCATGGCATACGGTTTGGAGAATTAGTTACTATCACGTCCGGGACAGGGCAAGGTAAATCTACGTTCTGTCGGCAACTAGCTACACATCTACTGGAAACAGGAGAGAAGGTTGGCTACATTGCACTGGAGGAAAGTAACAGAAGAACAGCACTAGGACTTATGTCGGTAGCTGCTGGTAAAGCATTACATCTTGGAGAACATACCAAGGACACACTACTAGAAGCATATGAGTATACGCTCAAAGGATGGGAACTCTACCTGTACGACCACTTTGGAAGTGCTGACCCTGATATTATTTATAGTCGTATTGAATACATGGCACTCGCTCTCGAGACTAAGATCATCTTCTTAGATCATTTATCAATACTCATATCAGGACTAGATGGAGATGAGCGTAAAATGATTGACACTACTATGACTAAGCTACGAAGTTTAGTTGAACGTACTGGCATCAGCTTATTCTTAGTGTCTCATTTGAGACGGACACAAACAGACAAGAACCACGAGGAAGGCGCAAGGGTTACACTTGGTCAACTACGCGGGTCGGCTGCAATTTCTCAGTTGAGCGATATGGTGTTAGGGTTAGAACGCGATCAGCAATCGCAAGATCAAGACCTTACTACATTACGCGTGTTGAAGAATCGTTACTCAGGTGAAGTCGGAGTGGCTTGTTCGTTACAATATGACAACAACACTTGTAAGTACAATGAAACTAAGAACGCAGTTTTCAATCCCAGCACAGACTTCTGATTTGGATAGATTGATAAAACCAAACCCTCCTACTAAAGCAGCTAAAAAGCGTGCTAAGTTTAAGGACAAGACATACAAATCAAATGCTCGTATTTGATATAGAAACAAATGGACTACTGAATGACGTATCTAAGATACATTGCATCGCAACTTTCGATACGGAAACGGAAACATCCTGTGTATTTAATCATAGGCGTGACCAGTCCGGTTCAATCAAAGATGGTATCACTCAAATTATGGAAAGCTCAAGCATTGCTGGGCATAACATTGTTGGTTACGATCTCCCCGTTATTCGGAAGCTCGGTAACAGCAGCGATTATACTGGTGATATTTATGATACTCTTATCCTGTCTAGGTTATACCACCCGAACCTAATGGAGATAGATAAGAAAAGACAGTGGCGACACATGCCATTACAGTTATACGGTAGACATTCACTCGAAGCATATGGCTACAGATTAGGTGAGTACAAAGGAGACTTTGGTAAAACATCTGACTGGAAGGAGTGGAGTCAAGAAATGCAGGACTACATGGTCCAAGACGTAAAAGTAACAACTAAACTATGCGACCACTTTCGCCCCTACCTGACTGGTGCGCGTTAGAGCACAGAGTTCAGGACATACTTACTAAACAAGAAATACATGGATGGTATTTTGATGAACAAAAAGCTCAGCAACTTGAGTCATCTCTCCGACGAGAGATGGAAGAAACTCAAGCAATACTTTGCGGACAATTCCCTTTCGTTGCAGGACCGTTGTTCACTCCTAAACGAGATAACTCAACACAGGGATACAGAGCGGGATGTGAAATACAACGAATAAAGGAGTTTAACCCAACATCGAGAGACCATATAGCATGGATTCTAACGACTCATTTGAATGTCAAACTGACCAAGACCACCACGACTGGGAAACCAATTATCGACGAGATTATATTGACGGAGATAGATATTCCCTTCTCGAGGTTATGTGCGAAATGTTTGACGATAAAGAAAAAGCTTGGGATGATATCAGAAGGCGTGAACGCATGGCGCAAGCTTGTTACGACGTCTAACCGAATACATCACCATTGCTCTGTGGCAACTAATACTTTTAGATGTGCACACAGAAACCCCAACCTTGGACAGGTACCAGCCGGTCCAGAGTTTAGAGAACTATTTACAGCCAGCCCCGGAAAGGTAATGGTAGGCGCAGATTTAAGCGGAATCGAACTTCGCATGCTTGCCCATTATCTTGGCAGATACGATGGTGGTCGATACGCCGATATCCTACTTAACGATGACATTCATCAAGTTAACGCTGATAAAATAGGAATCACCCGTCGACAAGTCAAGACTGTTACATATGCATTCTTGTATGGAGCGGGAAATGAAAAAATAGGTATGAGTTATGATAACTCTTTACAACCCAAGGAAGCCAGAAAAAAAGGACAAGAGATCAGAGAAGCTTACGTCTCTGCTATCGAAGGACTCGCCGACTTATTGGGAGCGGTTTCACATAAGGCTACTCAGGGTCACATCATGGCATGTGACGGACGAAGGGTGCTGGTCGATTCACCGCACAAAGGACTGAACTATTTGCTTCAGTGCTCAGCCGGAGTTGTAGCAAAACGTTGGATGGTTATTGCCAACGATTTAGTCCAAGTAAAAGCTAGTCAACTGGCATTTGTACATGATGAACTACAGTATGAGTGTGAACAGGACTATGCTGACACTTTGATGGAAACCTTGGAAAATTCAGCAACATTAGCTGGACATTACTATAACTTGCGTTGTCCAATAGCTGCCGAAGCTAAAAAAGGCAAAACATGGGCTGACGTACATTAAATTTATGAAACTATTGATTGATTGCGACTACATTGTATATAAATGTTGTGCAGCAACCGAAACCGAAATAGACTTTGGAGAAGACTTGATCGTTGTAACTTCTAACTTCACAGATGCATATAATTGTGTAAAGCGTGAATTAGAAAAAATACAAAGAGACTTAGGAGGGTTTGACGACCTAATTTTGTTTTTTACAAGTCCTAATAATTTTAGGAAAAAAATTTTGCCAGAATACAAGGGTCATAGACAGAGAAAAAAGCCCTGTGGATTTAAGCGAGTTATAAATAACCTAAAAATAGAACACAAAGTTATTTTAAAAGATACACTTGAGGCAGATGATTCTCTTGGTATCTACGCTACGAAGTTCCCCGGTAATATTATCGTGTCTCCTGACAAGGACATGAGACAGATTCCCGGAAAATTATATGACTTCAATGAAACAGTTGACATCACACCTGAAGACGGTGCTCGTTGGCATCTAATACAAACCTTAGCCGGTGATAACACAGATGGCTACGCAGGCGTCCCCGGTATAGGGGTCAAGAAAGCCATGAAGATCTTTGAAGAAGAAGGATATAGCTGGAAGACAGTGGTAAAAACTTTTGAAGAGAAGGACATGACTGAAGAAGATGCGCTAGTTAACGCAAGACTTGCACGTATATTAACTGTTGATGATTATGACTCAGAAAAAAAAGAACCAATCCTTTGGACTCCCGGAGCCGACTATAGAGTTGACGATGCAACAGGAGTTAGACCTGAGACAGATAGAGATACAAATAAATAAACCAGAAGCAAGGAAGGAAGATATAATTATTGTTTTTATGGCTTTACAGCATCAAAACTTTGTACTACAAAATTGTTTACACAAATTACTACAGAAATGGCAGGAAAAACACCCAATCGAATAGCTAGGACAGGTCGAGTCCAAGCATGGATAGACAATCCCACCAATCGTCTGCCAGTATCATGTACGATATTCAACGTCGACGATAGTATGGAGGGACCAAATGGCATCGAAGCAAGCTGGCGTTTTGTTAGCCATGCTCTACGCTTTGGAGCAGGAGTCGCAGTCCACTTGTCGGACCTTAGACCAAAAGGAACAAAAACAAATAAGGGACCTGATACGCTTGTTGCAAGCGGACCAGTCTCATTCGCAAAAATCTACTCAACATTAAATGAAATTCTTAGGCGCGGGGGGACGTACCGGAATGGCGCTTGCGTTCTCCATCTTGATATTACACATCCCGATATTCTTGATTATGTCAACGTTAATAGGTCGGAACTTCCGTGGGTCAAAAGATGTGTTGACCTCACCAGAGAACAGTGGACTAATACAGAAACTGGAACAAAGGAAGCAATCCTACGAGGAATTGCAAAAGGAGATATTTGGCTCAACAAAATAAAACATGACAGAAATGGAAAACGAATCAGGAGCAACGTCTGCCTTGAGGTTTATTTGCCCTCACGCGGAACTTGCCTCTTACAACATATCAATCTCTCAGCCTGTCTTATCGGCGACTTACGACCAAGTTTCCGTGAAGGCATGCAAGAGTTGTGCACTCTCCATGGTAAGACAGGTGTTGGAGAATCTGGAGAATATTTAGAACCAGAGTTTGACAGACAGGTTGGACTAGGAATGCTTGGCTTAGCCAACTTCTTAGCTAACAATAGAATTAGCTATGCCGAGTTTGGTAAGGCGCTTGAGGCAACAAATAATGCCGAGCCTTACGAAGGTTACGCAGGATTAGCAGCACGCGAGCTCTTCCTCGGCATACAAGAAGCTGCTAACATAGCAAGAGAGAACAAGATGGAACGGGCATTTGCTATAGCCCCAACTGCTAGTTGTTCTTATAGAAGTAGAGACATACATGGATTTACTGCTACACCTGAGATAGCACCACCTATTGCACGTACTGTTGATAGGGACTCAGGAGAGTTTGGTGTCGAAACAGTAGAATATGGCAACGTCGAGATCGCATCCGAAGTAGGATGGGAGAGTTATAAATTAGTAGCAGATCAGATAATGATTATGCTTGACAGAACAGGATTGCTTCATGGCTATAGCTTCAACAGTTGGAGCGACATGGTGACTTACGATGAGGCATTTATAGAAGAGTGGCTTGATAGTCCACAAACTTCTCTCTATTATAGTTTGCAAGTTATGGGAGATACACAGGATAAGACAGATGCTTACGCAGCACTGGACGACACTGCTGTTGATGACTACCTAGCAAGTATAATGAGTAACAAACCAGACGAAATTTCTTGTGATTGTCAACAATGAATCCATATATAAAATTATTGTCCCGTAAAAGAACGTGGACACCAGTACAAACATCTAAAGGAAAACTAAAAGAAGGTGCAGAAGAAACCATCTACCGTGCTCTTGCAATACGCCATATGGAGTTACCAGTTGGCGAGTTCATTACAGACGCACTTGATAAAGAAGTTCCCGACACTGCTAGAGCACTTCTAGAGTCGAACGTAAAAGACGAGATCAAACATGACCTCGCTCTTGGATACATCACCAACGCACTAGGCGTAGATGATAAAGCCGAAGCCGAAGCATTGCGCTTACGTGCAGCGTGGGAACAACATCCAGACCACACAATTTGTAAGGCGTTAGTAGCAGAGAGAGCAATCTTTTTTGTATTACTACCGTTCTTTAGATTCTGTGGAGACGCAGGACTACGTACAGTATCAGCAGACATCTCCAGAGATGAGCAAGTACACGTAGCAACTAACAGTTTAGTATGTACAGAGTTAGGATTAAAACCTAGTAAATCTCTTGACATGCTACGTAAGGCTACAATAAACTGGGTCATGGAACCACTTGGTAAAAGTGCCGACAGATATTTGGACAAAAAATTTTGGCTCGATGCTAGTGACAGACTAATGTACGAAGGCAAAGCGCCAGAATTCCAACAAACCAAGGCAGCTAGAATGCCTGCATTTTTTGAACACTCGAATGTCAATCTCCCTCAATACTCTTAAGCTACATAACGATAGACTTAATGAGTTAATACAGAAGTTAGAAGACAACTTCGGGTGGAAACCTATTCACCCAAAAGAACCAATCGAATCAATCATGTACAGAGCTGGACAAGCGAGTGTGATTGACTACATTAAATCAATAGAAGACGAGGAAATTTAATTATGTGTCTAGGATCAGGAACACCATCCACACCACCACCAGCTCCATTACCACCACCACCCCCAGTGCCACCAGCACCTCCAGCACCTCTACCAACTCCTGAGCCAGTAGAGAAAACAGTGAACCCACAGGTAAAGAGAGCTAAATCTAAGAAAGCTCAAGGTGAATTTGCTTCAGGCACTTCACAACTTAGAGTACCTCTTGGCTCAAATGTAAATACCGGAGGATCTTCCCAGTCTGGAGGAATTAATAAATGATAACAGCACGTGAGAGATATGAACAATTAGCTACAAGTCGTAGAGAATTTCTAGACAAAGGAGTTGAGTGTTCTGAACTTACGTTGCCTTATCTTATTCAAGACGATCTATCGTCTAGACCAAACCACGAATCTTTGAAAGTACCATGGCAAAGCATAGGTAGTAAGTGTGTAGTCACTCTTGCAGCAAAACTTATGCTTGCTATTCTTCCTCCCCAAACTAGCTTCTTTAAGTTACAACTACGAGAAGATAAATTGGGTCAGGAATTTACGCCAGAGGTAAAAGGAGAATTAGATCTATCCTTCTCCAAGATGGAGAGAATGATAATGGAATACATCGCAGCCTCAAATGACAGAGTAACTATTCATCAAGCACTCAAGCATTTGATCGTTAGCGGTAACGCCCTTATATTTATGGGTAAAGATGGTCTAAAAAATTATCCGCTTTCAAGATACGTTGTTTCTCGCGATGGGAACGGCAACGTTTTAGAGATAGTTACAAAAGAACTAATTAATAAAAAGACGATGGATATTGATATCCCGGATTCATCGGAAAAACAAGGGATAGTAGATGAGACATACTCTACGGACAAGGATGACATAGAAGTATACACACATGTCAAATTAATTGATGGTAGGTGGGTATGGTATCAGGAAGCATTCGACAAGATTATTCCCGGTAGCCGTAGTACTGCACCTAAGAATGCAAGTCCGTGGTTAGTGCTCAGGTTTAATTCAGTTGACGGAGAAGACTATGGCAGAGGCAGAGTCGAGGAGTTCCTCGGAGACCTTAAGACAGTTGAGGGATTATCTCAAGCGCTTGTTGAAGGCGCGGCAGCAGCCTCGAAAGTAATCTTTTTAGTTAGCCCATCATCCACAACTAAACCACAGACTATTGCTAAGGCTGGCAATGGTGCCATTGTATCTGGACGTGCAGAAGACGTACAGGTAGTACAAGTGGGCAAAACAGCCGATTTCTCTACTGCTGCAAACATGGCTAATCAGATAGAGAGAAGATTACTCGAAGCATTCTTAGTGATGAATATAAGACAAGCTGAACGAGTAACAGCAGAGGAGGTACGACTCACTCAATTAGAACTTGAACAACAGCTAGGTGGTATATTTAGTTTGTTAACTATTGAGTTTCTAATACCTTATTTAAATCGTACACTCTTAGTTCTACAACGTAATAATGAAATACCTAAACTACCTAAAGATATAGTCAGACCTACAATCGTAGCTGGTATAAATGCTTTAGGTAGAGGACAAGATAGAGAATCATTAACACAATTTATTGGTACCATTGCACAAACTCTTGGACCAGAAGCATTGATGAAGTTTGTAGAACCATTAGAAGCAATCAAGAGACTAGCAGCAGCTCAAGGTATAGATGTACTGAATCTTATCAAGACTCAGGAACAGATAGACCAAGAGATGCAAGCTATGCAACAAGCACAAGCACAACAATCTTTAGTGCAACAAGCTGGTAAGTTTGCTGGCACTCCTCTTATGGATCCTTCTAAGAATCCAGCAATGGGAATGGCTATGGAAGCAGGCATGGCAGCAGATCTTGAACAACCACCTACTGACGAATAATGGCAGAAACATTATCTTATGATAACTCTCCTCAAACAGAGGTCCTTTCAGCAGACGAACAGGACTCTCTTCAGGTTGGGGAGAAGCTAGTAGCAGAACAAGAAAAACTATTAGCAGGAAAATACAACAGCCCAGAAGAGCTGGAAAAAGCATACTTAGAGTTACAAACTAAACTTGGAAAAGGAGAAGAAGCTGAGCAGACAGAAGGAGAAACAAATGATTCGGAATTATCTGAAGAAAATACTTCGTATTATCTAGAAGATGGTTCTATTAATTATGAACAAGTTTCTACTGACTACGGTTCTGAAATAAGTAATGTGTTTCAAGAAAAAGGTATAGACCCATATGAAATTAATAAACATTTCCATGATTCTAAAGGAGAAATTACTGATGAAGATTATTCTCAATTAGAACAAGCTGGGTTTTCTAAAGAATTAGTTGATGCATATTTAAATGGAAGAGCAGTAGAGTCAGGATACTTAGAAGCTGACAGCCAAACTGAAACTGAAGTTGACATCTCACAACGAGATGTAGACAGCATACAGAACTCTGTTGGTGGCGCAAGAGAATATACAAATATTGTATCTTGGGCTGCTAACAATTTACCTGAAGAACAAGTCGTAGCATACGATAACTTAGTAGCTTCAGGAAATGTAGAAGGTATTAACTTAGCTTTACAAGGACTAAAAGCACAATATGATGAAGCTTTTGGTAGCGAGGGAAGAACTCTACAAGGTAGAGCACCTCGTAGTAACGATGGCGTATACAGATCGCAGGCAGAATTAATGTCAGCTATGAATGACCCTCGTTATGATTACGATGAGGCATACAGAGAGGATGTCCTCAGAAAATTAGAGAACTCGGATATTCAATTTTAATTATGAAAACGAGAGATCTAGATACACTACTCGAAAACGAGTACCCTTACGAACCACCTATTCAATTAATTGAAATGTCACACCACAACACCAACCCAATTTTTACACATGAAGCAGAACGTTTTAACGGCTGGGCAGCGATGCTTGGTTTTGTTGCTGCTCTTGGTGCCTACATTACCACTGGTCAAATTATCCCCGGCGTATTCTAAGCCGAGACAAATTCCTCCATATAAGTGGAAGATGACTTGCTACGATTTTATACAAGCAAGGCACAAAGTTCTTCTGGATGCGGACCTTCCTATGGTGGAAAAATATAAAGTCATCCAGTTTTTCCTCAGTAAAGTCGAAGAGGAATGCAACAACATTCATTCAAGCTAATCACAAATGGCAGCAATCTCACTACAAAGAGACACTACTACCAACTGGGAGAAGTTTTGTAACTGGGTCACTAGCACCGACAACCGCCTATACGTAGGTTGGTTTGGTGTGCTAATGATTCCATGTTTACTAGCAGCTTCCACATGTTTCATACTCGCCTTTATCGCAGCACCGCCTGTAGATATAGATGGCATACGTGAGCCAGTTTCCGGCTCGTTATTATACGGAAACAATATTATTTCAGGAGCAGTCGTCCCCTCCTCTAACGCAATCGGACTACATTTTTACCCTATTTGGGAAGCCGGTACCTTAGACGAATGGTTATACAACGGTGGACCATATCAACTTATCGTCTTTCATTTTTTGATAGGCGTGCTTGCATACGCAGGCAGACAATGGGAACTATCATACAGACTAGGTATGAGACCATGGATATTTGTGGCATACACAGCTCCAGTTTCAGCAGCTCTAGCAGTATTTTTAGTGTACCCTTTCGGACAAGGGAGTTTCAGTGATGGTATGCCTCTTGGTATTTCTGGTACTTTTAACTTCATGTTTGTATTTCAGGCAGAGCACAATATCCTTATGCATCCGTTCCACATGCTCGGTGTTGCTGGGGTATTCGGTGGAGCTTTGTTCGCTGCTATGCACGGAAGTCTCGTTACTTCCTCTATTATTAAAGAGACAACAGACGATGTATCGCAGAACTATGGTTATAAGTTCGGGCAGGATGAAGAGACATATAATATTGTCGCTGCACACGGGTACTTTGGGAGACTAATTTTTCAATATGCTTCTTTCAATAATTCTCGTGCTTTACATTTCTTTCTTGGTACTTTCCCCGTGGTTGGCATATGGCTTACCTCCATGGGAATCTGCACTATGGCTTTCAACCTTAACGGTTTTAACTTTAACCAATCAGTAGTTGATGTTAATGGCAAAGTCATACCAACATGGGCAGATGTACTAAACAGAGCTAACCTTGGTTTCGAGGTTATGCACGAGCGTAACGCTCACAACTTCCCACTTGACTTAGCTTCCACCGAGTCAACTCAAGTGGCTCTATCAGCACCAACTATAGGATAATGTCAAAGAACGTAAGCCTCAAGATGGGCAAACATAAATCTCGTACCGGTGGGCTTACGGCTGCTGGCAGGAAAAAATATAATCGTGCGACTGGTTCTAACCTTAAGGCTCCCCAGCCTCAAGGTGGACCTCGCAAACGTTCTTTCTGCGCTCGGATGAGCGGAGTAAAGGGACCAATGAAAAAACCAAACGGCAAGCCTACACGTAAAGCGCTTGCTCTTCGTAAATGGAAATGTTAATTATGCCCGGACACTACGGAAAAAAACCAGCCAAGAAAAATGGCACAGCCAAAAAACTTATGGCTAAAAACCCTAAGATGCCTGCTAAGGTAGCTAGGGCTATTTCTAAAAACATGAAGAAAAAGTAATGGCACACAAAGGCAAAGGCTCCTGTAAAGGGGGCATGAAAAAAGGAGGCAAAAAGTATGGCAAGTAAACGAGGCTTGTATGCTAACATCCACGCTAAGAGAAAGCGCATTGCTGCTGGCTCTGGTGAAAAGATGAGAAAAGTCGGAGCTAAAGGTGCTCCTACTGCTGCTAATTTTAAGCGTGCAGCTAAAACAGCAAAGAAAAGATAATGTCACAACAATCTGAAGGAGGTTGTTTCGGTAAAGCAAACGTCACCCGGTATGGCTTCTGTAATGAAGAAGAGGAAAAAAAGAAAGAAACTGATAAAGAACTTTCTAACTCTGATAACACTGATAACTAATATCTTTATCATCTCCGGTGTCAGCCGACACTGGTTTAACAACGGAGAGAGGGCACCTCAGAGTCGGACCCTCTCTTAATTTGGCTTTTGCCCTCTAAGGAGGATACCATCAGCCGTATATACGGTGGGATAGACCACAAATCTCAATGAGTCCAATTAAGACTCGCAACTTTTTACGCGTAAGAACGATAGTTTATACCTTTAATTTTTAACCAAAAAATGGCACAACAAAATACAGGTACGTCTCAGGCAGCTAAGCTAACCCGTCCGGGTTCGTTAAATGGCGGTACTGACCCACGCGCCCTATATTTAAAGTTGTTCAGTGGAGAAATGTTTAAAGGCTTCCAGCACAATGCAATCGCAAGAGATCTCGTTATGAAGAGAACTCTTAAGAATGGAAAATCTTTACAGTTCGTTTACACTGGACACACAAAAGCCGAGT
>Ga0310343_10000053_pt1 | contig 45003 bp, 43 predicted proteins | sample HC15DNA2025_MG_FD_203519 | JGI IMG/M metagenome (GOLD analysis project Ga0310343, IMG submission 203519) | Marine microbial communities from station ALOHA, North Pacific Subtropical Gyre - HC15-DNA-20-25_MG | ecosystem: Environmental > Aquatic > Marine > Oceanic | place: Pacific Ocean: North...
AGCTATGACCTGGATTAAATCCTTGTCAGTATAATTATTGCGAGTAGGTAAGTAAGCGCTGGTTGTTAAATCCTCTGTGTAGGCTTCATATGGCCCTAAGATCTCATGCTGGACCTTCCAGGTCTCATAGTTTTTCCAACCGTTGTAGGTGTCTTTGCACTCTTTTGAAATTTTTTCCATATTTTTTGCTTTTAAATATTTTTTATAATCTTCTTTAACTTCATTTAATGTTTCTTCAAGGTCTGTTAGTTCATAATCAAACACTGAGCTTTTCATCCAACGTGCAACTGAGTCTAATGTTTCAATTGCTTTTTCTTTATGTGTCATAATTGATTTATTATTTTATTTTTTAATTCATTTACAAATTCTATGTATCTATCTCCTGATAAATTTTCAGTGTATTCGTTGCCATCTGTTTGCCACGCAATTGTTTCTTGTATGTATTCACTAACAACTGGTGTGATCTCATCGGCTAAATGTTCTAATGCTTTTTCTTTATTTTTCATAATTTTACTTTATCAAGTTGGTTATAAATTTCATCTATATAGATTTCAATTTCAGACGAGCTATGATATTCTAGCATCGTTTTAAGTATGGTTAATTTAGCCAGGCATTTGCCTATATCAGTTGCTCTATCAAATCTTTGGTCTTGGACAGGTTTTTGTGTCTTATCTAAATGGTAATTAATAGTGTCTTGCATCGTTTAAGGGTGTTAATTAGTTTGTATATTTATTTTGTCTTAGTGTTGTAATGATTAATGTGTATGTACATTAAATTATTTTTCGTTTAACTTTATTATATTTTTTCTAATTCATTAAATAATTTAAGGCTTAATTCTTCAATAGCAGACCATTTATCTTGTCTTTTTATAGTATCTATGGCATATTGTAATGTGTTCAAATCAATTTTATTTTTCATAATTATATATTTTAAATTTATTATATTATCAGATCACTAACGTATTTTTTTTGCAAGGCTTCGATTCGGTCGAAGATAGTGAGGTCGACCGGGAGTGTGAGGTTTAAAGTGTTTTAGCTATCTTAATTAGATTACTTGGACTTTTATTTACTTCATGCAAATACCAGGTACCTCCACGCTCTGTCCAAAGCTCCCACATATTTATTGTTAAAGATCCTCGGATTTCCCAATTAGTAATGCTGTGTATAGTTTTCATAGTTTTTTATTTTTTTAAATTTTCTATTTCTTCCAAAGTTGTATTTTCAATTTGATATAATAAATCTTTAATTAAATCTTCATAATTTTCATTATCTTCTAAATCACATTCATTATAAACAAACATTTCTACACTTTCCTTCATTTTTTCATTTCCTTCACTTTCTTTTAAAAGTTGGAAAAAATCTAAAGTTTCTGGATTCCAATAAAAAGTTTTCATATTATATTTTATTAATTATTAATTATATTTATATTATCAAATAGACTACGTATTTTTTTTGCAAAAGATCTACAAACTTTCTTAAAAAAAATTTTAAATAGTGTGTGTAATTTTTAAAAAAAAGTCTAAAAATATTTTCTTAATTAAAAAAAAAGACTAGGGGGTGGTGTTTTAAAATATGGGTTTGTGTAACGTGCTGATTGTCAAATACATACGCGCAACCCATTATTTCTCAATATCTTATAGTTTTTTTAGTGAAGTGTGACAAAAGCTTATTAAATATATATAATAGCACCCTATCGTCACACTTATGTAAAATTTGTAAGATGCACGTAACTTAAGTGATTATAAAAAGAAGGTAATTATATTTAATTATGAAAAAAAATGAAGTTCTCATTAAGTCCAATGGTCTGAGAAACGAATTAAAAGAGATACGGAAGAGTATCGACAAACTAACTAACGCGCTTATTAAAATAAATAACGCACAAACAAACACACATGAAAACAACAATAATAACATTGCTAGCGATGACGATAGTATCGTGCGCAACAACGCGAGAAGCAAAGATTAAAAAGTTTAAAGAGCTAACTAAAGACATGCATATTGAAACAAAAGAAGAAACACGGCTTGTCCAACTCTTGTATTTAAATATAGTAAACAATAAAAAAGAATATTATGAAAGCAATTAAAGGAATGCCTATGTTTTCTCCTGTAAAAGGTAATGCATTTGGAAAAGCAATGGCCGATGCCGGTGGAGATTACGAAAAAGCAAAAGCAATATTAGACAACGATGTTGCTACTATGAAGATCCAATATGGTACAGGATCGCCTACTACACTTAAAAATAGTAAAATATTTAAATAACAGCAAATGGCAGTAATATATTCCTATCCTAAGGCAACTCCGACCTCAGCGGACCTGCTTATAGGTACGTTAACATCAGATGCAAGTGGAGAAAACCCAACTAAAAGCTTTAGTATAGCAGATATTATAGGTTTAGTACCCGCAGCAGGAACAGGAGGTACTGTTACTTCTGTTGGATTAACTAATACCGATACTTTTTTAACTATAAGTAACTCTCCTATTACAACTGCTGGTAATATAAATATAAATCTTACAAATAATGGAGGTACGCCTAGTAATACTACATTTTATAGAGGAGACGGGCAATGGGCAGCACCAGTAGGTACAGGTAATCAAAAAACATATGCATTAAGTTCTCAGTCAAATGCATTAAATACTGATGTTATTTTAACAGAAACAGATAGCACGGGCGCTACTGTACAATCTGTGGTTAAATTAATACCTAACGCACCTATATCAATAGCTAATAATAATTCAAATAGTGAAATTACTATTGGTAGTTCGGCACTTACTAGTATAACAGCCGCATCGGCCGCAGGCACAGCTACAGCACCGTCATTTATTGTTATAGACAGCTCAGCTCCAGCAACACCTACTATAGCGCTTACAGCTGCAGGGCTTGGTACACCGGCGGCAAACTATTCATTACGCGGTGATGGGACTTGGGGGTTAATAACAAGCGGTGGTACTATGAGCAGCTGGAATTTAACTGCTGATTCTGGAACACCTGAACAAGTAGACAACGCAGAAACAGTAACTATTACAGGTGGTTCGGGTATAGACACATCAGTAGCTTCAACTAATACAGTAACGGTTGCATTAGCATCTACAGTGCCACAAACAATAGCTGCAGGAGTTACCTCACAAGTTTATGATGCTGCAAATACTACTAAGAATTTATCAATAAGTGGTACTCAAAGTACAACAATATCATTATTAAATGTATTATCAAATTCCACAGATGCATATACAACCCCTAAAGTAAATAATGTAATTTCATTAACACAAACAGAATATAATGGAATTACTCCAGATGCGAACACTCTTTATATTATAGTATAAATGCCATCTTCAAATATATATTTAGGATCAAACCAAATTTTAGAGGCTCAAGGAAGTAGGAGGATGTACTTAGGTACTCAGCTAATATGTAAAGCATACCTTGGTTCAAACTTAGTATTTGATAATTGTGGGTATATTCCATATACTACAACTATGCTATACAGCGGTGGTGTTAGTGGTGATGCTATTGGATATAGTATTTCAGGAAATACCTCTGGATCTACAGTTTCAGGACAAGGAGGTGTTGATACATATTCTTTTACAACAAGTGTAAGTACAGCAAACGGTTATTCAGGTAACCCTACAGTAAACGGTAGTGCATCTTCAACTTTATCAGGTACCATACCAATAGGTGGTTCTACCGTATATATGAATTTTGCAGGCTCAGTTACTCCACCTGCTCCACCTACCTTTACTGATACTTATGTAGCTGCGACAGATTCAGGGTTAAGTTCAGGGAATACATCAGTATCGCCAACTTCGGTTACCGGTGTTCAAAATGCCACATCAGAAGCAACATGGACTTTTACAGGAAGTGCTAGTTATACATATTCAAATATGCAAATAAACGTTGGAGGTTCTTTATATAGCATGTCAGGAGGGCCAACTTCTTACACATATACAAATACTGGTAATACAATATCTAGTTCAGATAGAACAATAACTGGTACTGTACAAGGAACTCAAACATTAAATACAAGTAATCACGTAATAAATCTTTCTCAAGTAATTGGAGGTTTAGGTGCTTCTTATACAGATACTGAATATGGTATTTCAGGTAGCAATATTACGGCTGTAACTGGCAGCTTAACAGGTAATTTAAATTCAGGTAGTGTTTCAGTTGAAATTAACGGAACAGGCACTGCAACTATAGTTATAGTATCATCTGCGGATGGAGGTTATTACTTAGTGGATAGTAATAGCACATCAACATCTATTACAGTTGGAACAGGATCACCTACAAATTTAACATTTAATAATACTACTATAGAAACGGCACATACATCATATGGAAGTGGCCCTTATCAAAGTTTATCAGCAGCACAATTTGGTGGTGGTCCATCAATGACTTTTGAGTATAACGGAGGTAGTGAAGGTGTAATGCCTGCGTATGGTAGTCGTGTATATACTAGTTGGATTCCGGCAAATTATCCAAATGTATTTAGTGGTGAATTAACTAGTTATAGATGGTATGTAGATGAAGAAAGTAATGTATTTTATTACTATAACGGAACATCAGCTCCATAAAAAAATTTAAAAAATAAAACATGGCAATAATTAATAGCTATCCATTAGCTACCCCCGAAACAACAGACTTAGTATTAGGTACTAAAAAAGGTAGTAACGGTAGAAATCAAACTAAAAGTTTTTCTGTAGCAAGCCTTCAAGCAATAACAGCCGGTGTAACTTCTATAACATCAAGTACGCCTACAACTATAACAATTGGGGGCACTTCTCAAATACCATCTATTGGTACTATAACTGGCACAGTGCAAGATAACGGTACAGCTTTAGCAACGGGAGATCAAATATATGATTTTGTAACAGGTAAAATTACAGGTACAATAAATACAGTACCTATATGGACAACTACAACTTCATTTGGTGATTCATTAATAAGTCAGGCAAACAATGGAGTTGTTATTAATGGTAATAGTACAGACGGTAAATTAACACTTAATTGTTCTGCTGGTACTCACGGAGTAACCATACAAAGCCCAGCACATTCAGCTGGAGCTACATATACTTTAATATTGCCAACAACGACAGGTAGTGCAGGACAGGTGCTTACTTCAGGTGGAGGGGCCACGGATCAATTAACTTGGTCAACAAATGGAAATGTTGGCGGAACAGGTACTCAAAATAAATTAGCTAAATGGAATAATTCTACCACGCTTGCTGACTCTAATATAGAAGATACAGGCACATTGGTAACTATATCTAGCGCGACTAAAGTAACAGGTGACTTAGAACTTGATGCAGACTTAATAGATATTAACGGAGCAACCGGTACAGCTGGTCAATTATTATCATCATTAGGTACTGGTAATGGTGTTGATTGGGTAGATGCACCAGTTAGTGGCGTTACAAGTTTAGATACAACTGATACAAATTTATTAACTATAACCGGTACAGGAGCAGGGCCATATACAGGAGCTGTTGTAGCTACTCCTAATACTGCAGCCGTATCATCAGCTTCAAATAATTTAGCAACAGGTGCGCAAATTCAAACAGCAATTAATGCAGCACTTGCTGGAGCAGTTACATTTAAAGGAACGTTTAATGCTAATACTGGTCAAATAACCGGTGGTAGCAACTATATATATAATCCAGGTGCTAGTTCAAATACTATAGCAATAGCCATAGGGGATATGTATATTGTTAGTACAGGTGGTAATTTTTATGGTAATGCAGCAACACCATTAAATGTAGGAGATGAAGTTATAGCCGTATCTGCAGCTGGTATAGGTGCATCGGCTGAAAGTGATTGGAATGCGGTACCGTCAGCAGGCGGTGGTGTAACAGATGTTACTTCAGGTAATACCACTGCAATAGGTATAACACCAACAACAGGTAGTGTTGTAGTTACTTCAAATGCTTATGCTGGAGGTGCTAATGTAGGTCATGTACCATCTGGAGGAAGTGCAGGTAAATATTTAGATGGTGCATCAGGTGCTTGGACAACTTTACCAGCAGGAGATACATATACATTACAAGCCGGGGCTAAAGTATCTACTAGTGTCCCTTTGCAATTAGATGCAGCAGCAGGTACAGATTCAGTTGTTAATTTAAAAGAAGGTACTAATATAACTTTAACACAAAATAGTGCTACTGAAATTGAAATAGCTGCCGCAGGGGGTAGTAGCTTACCAACTAAAACAGTTGATCAAACAACAATAGCAAATGCTACTACAGGAACAATAAATTTAAGTGTTACCCCATCTTCCGAAAATTATACTGATATGTATGTTTCCGGGGTATATCAAAATAAATCTACATACACTTTATCAAGTAATACAATAACATTAGACGGAGGGGCATATTTTCCAAACGGTGCTATTGTAGAAGTAGTTTCAACAACATAATATGTCAATAACAAAAGTAAGAGCTTCTAGTATAGATCTCACAACTGATACAACACAGTTGAGTATAGCTAAAGGCACTACTGCTCAAAGGCCAAGTGGTAGTATAAGCTCTTTATCTGTTGAATATTTAATTGTTGCTGGCGGTGGAGGAGGCGGTGGCTTTGGAGGCGGTGGTGGCGCAGGCGGCTTACTTACTAATACAATTACGATGCCATCCTTAACTGATATAGGTATAACTATAGGTACAGGTGGTGCTGGTGATCCTGCAGGCTCTCCATATACAAATGGCACAAATGGAAATAATTCTTCAATAATAGCTACTGGTATAAATACTATTACTGCAATAGGCGGTGGTGGTGGTGGATATTTTAATAATAATGTAGGTTTAGCAGGTGGTTCTGGTGGTGGCGGTGGTGCTGCTACAGGTTTAGGAACAGGGGCTGTTGGCCCTAACGGTGGAGCTGGAACTACAGGGCAAGGCAACGCTGGCGGTAAAGCTGGTGGCCAATTAGGTTCTTCTCCATATTACTATGAAGGCGGCGGTGGTGGCGGAGGTGCCGGTGCTGTAGGCGGTAATGGTTATGGAAATACTTATGGCCAAGGAGGCAGCGGTGGTGATGGTATACAATCAAGTATAACCGGAGTAGCAACATATTATGCCGGAGGCGGTGGAGGATATAGTGATGATAGAAATGCCGGTGTATCAACAGGTAGTCCTGGTGGACAAGGTGGAGGAGGTGCAGGTGATGCAGCAAATAATAATGGAAGTGATGCTACTAACGGATTAGGTGGCGGAGGTGGTGGCGGCGGATATAGTTATAGCCAAGGAGGTGCAGGCGGCAATGGTGTTGTAATTTTTAAAGTACCAGATAATGTATTAATTAATACTATAGCAGGTACTGCTCCTACTTTAAATCCTGATGGTGCTGTTTCAAATTATAATATATATAAATTTCTAAACAATGCAATCATACAATTTTATGATAGTAGCTTAGAAAACGGGACGATTAGGTTTAATACTGATACCGGAAAAGTTGAATTTTTTAAAGGATCATGGCATCAAGTTGTTTATGTTTAAAGATTAAAATATGGCAATAACTAAAGTTATAAACGATGCGGTTAATTTAAATCAGACTAGCGATTATTCAGGCTTAAAATTACCCGTTGGAACAACTGAACAACAAGGCCTAACTTTTAATGTAGATTACCTTATTGCTGCTGGTGGCGGCGGTGGAGGTATGGCAAATAGTGCTTCTACTATAGGCACAGGTGGCGGTGGCGGTGCAGGAGGCTTTATTACTTCTTATAATAATTCTTCTACTACTACAAATACTACAAACTTTCCAACTGGCAAGACGGCATTGGCTACATATATGTTAAACGGTAATGCTACAGATGTTTCCGGAACTTATAGTGGTACAGCAAATAGTTATGTATCTTATAACACAGGACAATATGGAGGAGGTGCAATATTTAATGGTACTAGTAGTTATATTGATTTGCCTGCCGGTTTAGCTCCGCCTATAAGGACAGCAGCTAAATTTGCCGTTTCTCTTTGGTTTAAAAGAGATGGCAATCAAATTAATTCTTACGGCGGTAGATTAATTCAGCTTTTAAATGACATTTATATAAACATAAATTTACAAACAGACAATACTGTTAAAGCCTTAGTAGTAACTTCAACCCCGAGTTATCCTGAAACAGTAACAGGAGTGGTGGCAGATAATACTTGGAATCATATAGTATTTACAGGTGATAGTAATGGCATAAAATTATATTTAAATAAGTCTTTAGCTGATAGTGATAGTTGGGATGGAACTTTTATGACTTATACTAATAGTAATTATAAATTTAATAGGATAGGTTATTCAGGTTCAAGTGTTGCATATTATACAGGAGAAATAGATCAAGTAAGAATTTATAGTGATGTTTTAGACCAAACTGACGTTGATAATATTTATAATAATGAAGCACAAATAAATTCTGGCGGTGGCACAGTTGCTGCATCTACTTTAGCATTAACAGGTGGAACTAATTATACTGTTACAGTAGGTGAAGGAGGAGCAGGTGGAGTATATGGTACATCTTATCCAACTTCAGGTAGCAATTCTGTATTTTACAATATAACAAGTACAGGCGGTGGACGTGGTGCTAGCTATGGTGCCCCTGGCCTAAATGCCGCTAGTGGAGGTTCAGGTGGTGGAGCTGCATATAGTTATTCATTAGGTGCAGGAACTGCAGGTCAAGGTTATTCTGGTGGTAATAATTTACAAAATGCTTACGGATATGGTAATGGAGGCGGCGGTGGTGCTGCTGCATTAGGTGGTGATGCTACTACTACTAATTCAGGAAGTGGAGGTATAGGTGTAATTAGTTCTATCTTAAATGCTACAAACGCAACAGCTTCATATGTTGGACAAGTTTCTGGTGGTAATATATATTATGCCGGGGGTGGTGGCGGCGGTGTAGTTTCCGGCTATGGAACAGGGCCAGGCGGATTAGGAGGCGGTGGTGCTGGTGGTATTGGTGTAAATAATAATGGAGTAAGTGGTTTATATAATACTGGCGGCGGAGGTGGTGGCGCTGGAAAAAATGCTCAAAGCGGTGGCGTATCTGCAGACGGTGGAGCAGGTGGAGCGGGTGTTGTTATACTTCGTTATGCAACAGCTGATGTAACTAGCTTTACAACTTCAGGTACTTTAATAACTCCTTCTACTACAGATACTTTAGCAAGCACTACATATCCTATAACAAATTTAGCATATTATAAATTAGATGGAGATGTTTCCGATGCGACAGGATCTTATGATGGAAATTTATCAGGATCAACAGCTTTTATTAATGGCATATATAATCAAGGTATTGAATTTAAAACAGATACATCATATATAGATACAGGAATAAGTCCTTCAACATTAGGTTCTTCATTTGCTTTATCTTGTTGGGTATATTTTAAACAAAATTCAAATACATCTGCAGGTGATTATTATGCTATTTCAGGCGCATATCAGGCAGCCAGTGGTGGCAACCAAGCGTGGATATTTTACAATTGGGGGGGAACATTAACTTTCTTTACTAATTTATCAGCAGGAGGTGGTATTTATGTCACTAGCGGTACGATTAGTTTAAATCAATGGCATCACGTTGTATTTTCTGTTGAAGATCAAACTGAAATAAATGTATATTTAGATAATGTAAAAACAACATCATCTATTTCTTCATCAGTATTATCAAATAACGTGAATTTATATTTAGGAGCTTTGGACGCTAGAGTTTCTAATAGAGGCATGCTTGGTTTAATGGATCAAGTTAGAATATTTAATACAAATTTAACTGATGCAAATGTAACTGATTTATACAATGAACATTATAGAACATTATATACTGAAGGTAGTGATACTGTATTAATATTTAATAAAGGTACAGGAAATATAAATTTTACTCAAGCAGGTTCTGGACCACCAGTTGGATCAATTAGAACAAATACAGATTTATCGCCGGGCAGTGCAAATAGTGGATTAGAGGTTTTTAACGGTACAGAATTTAAAACATTTTCCGCAACACTTAGTTAATTATGGCAAATACAAATATAAATAGAGCTTCGATATTAAACTTAGATTCATCAACATCAGGAACTGTATTAGCAAAAGGTACAACAGCTGAAAGACCATCTTCATCAATACCAGATGGTGCGTTTAGATTTAATACAACTTTAAATAAGCTTGAATATTATGATGGTAGTAATTGGTATACAGTAGATGATGAAGCTGCTGCTGGCTCAACAATTACAGCTTTAAATAATTTTGATACTAAATTATATAGTGGCAACAATAGTCAACAATCTATAGGCGGTTATATAAAAGGTGCAGGTGGTTTTAATGGAAGTAGTAGTATAATAGCATTACCATCTTCATCTCCTTTTGGCGATAATGATACAATAAAAGCTATTAGTGCTTGGGTTAAATTAAACACAACTACATCAAAAGGAATTGTTTATACTGTTTCTTCTAGTACTAATTTGAATGATTATTTTACAATGCAAGTTAGAGGTGATTCAAATTTAGTATATATTGCTTCAAGAAATGGTTCTACTTCAAACTCTTTTTTAACATCTGTTAGTATAACTCCTGATACAAATTGGCACCATTACGTTTTTCAACTTGGTAGTTCAAGTCGAGAAATTTATATTGATGGTGTTCAACAATCTGTAACAGACACAAATAATGGTTCTGCAACGAGTACGTCTTGGATTTCTTATCCATCATATGACAATACAATTCATTCTGATATAGGTATAGGAAGAAGAAGTAGTGCTTATTACTCTGCTATGTCTTTAGATCAAGTAAGAATATATAATTCAGCATTAAGTGCTACAAATATAACAGATCTTTATAACGAAACAGCTTCAACTGCAACTACCGCTGCATACCCATCTGGAAAAACAGCAACAGCAACTTATACAATGGATACTAGTGTTAATGGTCTTTTAACTACTACAGATTTAAGTACAGTTAATTACCCTTCAGGCGCAGGTTGTATTGCACTATATGAAATGAATAATACGGCAAATGATACTAGTGGAACATATGACGGCACACCAACTAGTATTACTTATGAATCAGGTTGTTTTGATCAGGCTGCGGTATTCAATGGTAGTAGCAGTGAAATAACCGCTAGTAGCTTTGCATCTTTAAGTCAAGTTGGTATATCTATGTGGGTTAATATGCCTGATATATCACAACAAGCAGGTTTAATTGCAAGATATGGTACTAATAGAGAGTTTGCAATTTATATGTATGGAGGTACTTTAACTGCATCAATTTATTATAATGGAAATAACGGTAATGCAACACAAGTTACTGCAAGTACATATATGTCTAATAATACTTGGCATCATATCGCATATACAGCTAATGGTTCTACAGCACCAAAACTATATATTGATGGTACAGAAGTAGGCACACCACAATATACAGATCCGGCAAAGTGTGCTTATTACACATCTTCTGAGCCTTTAGATATTGGACACTTTGCGGGTATTTCTTCTTATAATTATGAAGGCTTAATAGACCAGGTAAGAATATTTAACACAGCACTTAGCGCTTCAAATGTTACAACTTTAGCTAGAGGTATTGCTACATCATACAGTGGTGCTAATAATAATGTAACCTTTAATGGCTTTTTAAATTTTCAACCAGATTTGGTTTGGATTAAAGTTAGAAGTGCGGCTGGTTACAATCATAATTTATATGATACAATTAGAGGTGCTACATATAGGCTTATGAGTAATTTACCTAATGCTCAAGATGCAAATGGAAAACTAACATCTTTTGATTCTTATGGATTTTCTTTAAGCGCAGGGGGAGATGCAAATCCAAGTCAAGACATGGTTTCATGGAATTGGAAAGCAGGAGGCGCTGCGGTTTCTAATAATAATGGAACTTTAACAAGCACCGTTAATGTTAATCAAGGTGCTGGATTTAGTATTGTAAAATATACAAGTACCGGCACAAATGGTTCTACCGTAGGTCATGGGCTTTCTTCGGCTCCTGACATTGTATTTTTTAAATGCATATCAAATACAAGTACAAATTGGATTACAAGTATAACAAATATTATTTCTAATAAATATTTGTATCTTAATAATGACGGTTTAGGAGGTACTGGTGGATTTTCAATAGACGGAACAAATATAACTCTTAATAATACTTACGGCGATGCTAATACTAACACCCGTACTTATGTAGCATATTGTTGGCATTCAGTCTCTGGATATAGTAAAATAGGAACTTATTCTGGAAATGGAAATGCAACTGGACCAATAGTATATACAACTGATAACGGTACATCAGGTGGTAGTAATGGTTTTGAGCCATCTTGGCTTATGATTAAAAGAACAGATGCAACAGGTGAATGGAATATTTTTGATAATAAAAGAGACACTAGTGATCCAAGAAACGTAACTTTATGGGCACAATCTGATGATAGTGAATCAACAGCATCTCAGGGTTATATTTACGATGTAGATTTTTTAGCTAATGGTTTTCAAATTAAAAACACTTATAGTCCTTTTAACAATTCTTCTGGTACTTATTTATATATGACATTTGCGTAAAATTAAAAAAAACAAATATGAACTTACCTAAAAATGGGGTAGCCCGAGACATTCGCCATTTTTTTGGCAGCCTTTTGGTGTTTGGTATGATAGTATGTATTATGTATTATTTAACACAATATGAAATACCTAATTCTAACAGAGATTTATTAACTACTCTTGTAGGTATGCTAGCGGCATCACTTGCAATGATTATAGCGGCAATTACAGGATCTAAACCTAATGAATTAGAAGAAGCTAAAAAAAATATATCTTCATTGCAAATGAAAATAGATATGTTAGTAACACAAAAAGATTCTTTAGAAAATATGGTTATTAAACTGCAAGATGATATGATAGATCGATTACTTTTGAATAAAGCTTTAGAAGTAGATAATAAAAAATGTATTTGCGGTGAAAATAGCTGTAGTTGTAAAGGAGAATAAAACCAAGTAATTATAAAATAAACCTTTATATTAATTTAAAACCAAAACCAATGACACTATTTTATCAGACTCATTCTTGGTCTAGTCAACCAAAAATTTCCAGTGAAACCCTAAAGCTTTGGAAACATATAGTAGAAAAAGCAAATTGGCGTATCACCCAATTACCAAATGGTTTTTACCAAACTGAATACCAAGATATTATAAATGAAGATACTTGGCATGATGTAACCCGAAGAGAAACTATAGAAGGCGCAGAGCAGGCTATAGAATCTTCTATTGAACATTATAATAAAAAATTAGAATTTTTAAACGGGCCTAAAGTCGTAAAAACTTTTAACTAAATATTTTATAACTTTAATTTAATTTAATTTAATTATGACAGACGCAATAGTCAAAGATCTTAGCTTTGGAGATGAAGCTAAAAAGAAAATATTTAAAGGTATTGATAAACTCACAAAAGCCGTTAGTTCTACATTAGGAGCTAGCGGCAAACGTGTAATTTTAGAAGACAATACTGGTAATCCTATAATAACAAAAGATGGTGTTACCGTTGCTGATTCTATAATACTTTTAGATCCAGTAGAAAATATAGGGGCAAAACTTATTAAAGAAGCCGCTAAAAAAACAGTTAAAGAAGCAGGAGACGGAACAACTACAGCTACTGTATTAGCATATTCTATTCTTCACCATGCTGGTAATGAGTTAAACAACTTAGGGCCAAGAAAATTAAAAGAGGGTATAGATAGCGCTGTAGAAAAAGTAATAAATTATTTAGAAAAATCTTCAGTTAAAGTTAGAGGAAAAATGATAGACCAAGTAGCGGGTATATCTACAAATAATGATACTATTTTAGGAAATATAATCGCAGACGCTTATAGATCAGTTGATGAAACGGGTGTAGTTATTATGGAAACTACAGAAAATTCTGAAACTACCTCAGAACTAATAGACGGTATCCAATATGCAAAAGGATTAACTAATTCAAATTTTATAACTAGAAAAGATACAAGAGTAGCGGAGCTAGAAAATCCTTTAGTTTTAATTGTAGAATCTCCAATTGAAAATATTAGAAAAATTCAATCAGTATTAGAGTTTGTTATAAAAAATAATAAATCATTATTAATTATTGCTGATGTTGATCCTAAGGTTATTTCTACTTTAGCGATGAATAAAATGAAAGGTAATATTAAAATAAATATTATTAATGCACCTACTTACGGGGTATCAAAAAAAGACATGTTAAGCGATCTGGCTTTACTAACTAAAGCTACAATAGTTAATGAAGATTTAGGTGATGATATGGATTTGATTCAACCTGATTTTTTAGGGCATTGTGTAAAATCAATAACTACTGATACAGAAACAGTTATTAAAGTAGCCGAAATAGAAGATAGCGTAAAAAGCATTATTGAAAATGTTAAATCTGAAATAAGCAATACTAAAAATACTGCAGAAATACAAAGATTAGAAAAACGATTAGCCAGATTATCGGCTAAAATAGCTACAGTTAAAGTTGGAGCAGAAACAAGTATTGAACTTCAAGAAAAAGCTGACAGAGTAGAAGATGCAATATTTGCTACTAAAGCAGCTATTAAAGAAGGTATAGTGCCAGGCGGAGGAGTTGCTTTATTAAATGCGGCTCAAAATATAATACCTTTAAATGAAGCAGAAAATATATTATTAGAAGCAATTAAATCTCCATATAATACAATTTTAGAAAACGCTAATTTGCCTTTAAATTATAATAATAAAAAAGGGTGGGGAGTAGATGTAATTACAGGAGAAAAAAAGAATATGACTAATTCAGGAATTATTGACCCATTATTAGTTACTAAAACTGCTTTAAAAAATGCCGCCTCTGTAGCCACCACTATTTTATCAACTGATTGTGTAATTAATAATTTAAGAACTAATGAAAGCGGTGGGTAAAAATTTAATTATACAAAAAGAAAAACAAGGGGTTTCAAAAACCAAAGGCGGATTACTTTTAACTGAAAATAATAGAGAAGACTTAAGATATAATAAAGCAAAAGTAATTTCTACAGGCAGTGAAGTAAAAGGCGTTCAAAAAAATGATAATATTTTTTATGACAAGCATGCGGGACATGATGTTGAATATGAAAAAGAAATATTTCAAGTTATACAAGTTCAAGATGTTGTTATTGTTTTATGAGACAACTAACACCTGAGCAGTTAAAAAAATTAAATTTATTTAAACATTATCGCATTATAAGAAAATGGGCAAGTAGAAATAATAATTTAAAAGAACCGGATTTAGAACTATTAATTTATTTAGATTGTATTGAATTATTTAGTAAAATAGATTTTAAAGAAGGAACTTATTCTTATAGTTGGGATAATAGAAGATGGAATAAATTATTAAAATATGGCTGGATTAAAATTTGGCGCGAAAGAAATAGAACTACACAAAAATATAATATATATAGTTTAACTTTTAAATCTAAAAGATTAATAAATACTATTTATAAAATTATATTAGGGGAAATAGATATACCTATTAGTACTAGAAGAAATAAAATTATGTTGGGTAAAACATATACAGAAAAAGTTTTACAAAAATCAATACATAATGTAAATAAAGATAAATATAGATAAAATGAGAAAAAAAACACCAGCAGTTATTAAAGCAGAAGAAGGAGTTGTCGGAGCAGAAGCACTATGGAGCGGTCCATTATCTACACAAGGATTCCCTATGGCCCCTGGGTCAAGCTCAGGTATAAAAGGAATGCAAATAAAAAAAGCTCCTACAATGTATAAAGCCGGCCCTATTACTCAAATAGCAAAATCTGTAAGGGGCGAATAAAATGAATTTAGCAGACCTAAAATTATATACTATAAATTCAGTAACATTAGGAGTTACTATGATGGATATTGAGTGGTGGTTAAAAATTATACTTTTATTAGTTACTATTGGTTATACAGTGACTAAATGGTGGAATATTAAAAAATAAAAAATGGCTTACGTGCAATCTAACTCACCCTTTTTAAAAAAAGGAGACGCACCATCACGTAAAAAATCTTTAGGCTATTATAATAAAGCTAAAGATTCAGGCACAGGGGCGGCTGCCGGGGGCGGTATGTCCGAAAAAGGCGTAAAAAAATATAGAAGAGATAATCCAGGTAGCAAACTTAAAACAGCAGTAACTACCGACCCTAAAAAATTAAAAAGGGGAAGTAAAGCTTGGAAAAGAAGAAAATCTTTTTGTGCAAGATCAAAGGGGTGGAAATCAAAAAGAGGTAGAGCAGCGAGACGTCGTTGGAACTGCTAAATATTAATTAGTTAACTAAATAAACATATAATGGACGCGACAAAGTACAATTTAAAAGAAGCCTTCGATAAGAAGCTTACAGGTAAAGCAAGATTGCATTATCTAGAAAATTATGAACACGATATGTACACCCGCAAAGGACATTCTGGTGAGTATACAGGCAACCATCCTAAATATTCAAGAGGAGTATCAATGATGGGAAATCCTATGAACCCAATAAAAGCTATGGATGATGATTTAAAATTTATGCCAGTAGAAGATATAGCGGGACAAGGTACCGAAGGTGTAAATATGAAAAGCAATCCTATATTTCTTAAAGAAAAAGAAAATACTAAAAAACAAACGGTTGGTGGAAAAAGAAAATTAGGAACAGAGGGTATGACTTTTGAAGAAAAAATGAAATTTTATGAAAAACAAAAAGTAGGCTCAAAATCAAAACCAAATCCTAAAATTAAAATGGGTATTGGCACAAGCACAAGTAGCATAAGAATGGGCCATGAATCACCCACCAAAAAGGCAAAATATGGCGGTAATAAAGGTGATTTAAGCAGATCTCGTAGAGATTTTGAAGGCCCAAGTATGATGAAAACTCCTGCTAAAATGGGACATAAGTCACCTACTAAAATGGGTCACAAGTCTCCAGCTAAAATGGGGCATAAAAGTCCTGCTAAGATGGGGCATAAGTCTCCAGCTAAAATGAAAGGTAAAGTTACCTTTGGAAGAAAAAATTAACCATAAACATAAACATTAACATAAACACAAACAACAACAATCATGGCAAAATTTATCAAAATTAAAAAAGAAAACTTTGCATCAAGTTTAAACTATACAGCTGATATGCTTATAGGAGTAGATAGCATTGCATTAGTTAAAAAAGGAACAAACAGTGCAATTAATTCAGATGCTGCAACAATCTTTTTTCAAGATGCAAGCTCTTATATTACTTTTACAGATACAGCTAAAGGTGTAGACATTGCAACCGGCATTAATAGTGCTCTTACAGCTAACCCAGGAGGAGTGGTCGCTACAGTAGCGCTTGCTTCTGATGTAGAAATTACAGCAATTACAGTAGCTTAATTATGAAATCTATTGGTCTTGGTGATGACATACATAAATTTACTACTAAGACTGGTATTAAGTCAATAGTAGACAGAGTCAGCGAGGGATTAAATATCCCTTGCGGCTGTGCTGCTAGACAAGAATGGTTTAATAAAAAATTTCCTTATAAATAAAATGGGATTTAAACTACCGCCGCCTCCTTATAAAAAATTAGGAGTACCTATTTATCTTCAAGATTTAGGAGATGATACATTAGGTAAAGCTAATAATAATGAAACTATTTTAATTAATAGTAAATTAGATCCATCAGAAAGAGGTAGTGTTATTAAACATGAAATGGTACATATAGACCAATTTCGTAGAGGTGATTTAGATTATGATGGAAAAAATGTATATTGGAAAGGAAAAGTATATCCAAGAAATAAAATGAAAGAAGGTGCTAAAAATTTACCTTGGGAAAAAGAAGCATATAATGTATAATTAAATGTTAAAATTTATATTAGGACTTTTAAAAGGCGGAAACGGCCGTAAGTCTGCAGCGGGCAATTTAGCCTGGGAAATAAGAGAAGCTATTAAGGGGAAAGAATTAGATCCTAACGAGCTTATATCTATTCAAACAAAAATAAATGAAATTGAAGCTGGGCATAGAACAGTTTTTGTCGCGGGCTGGAGACCCTTCATAGGGTGGGTATGCGGAGTAGCATTAGCTTATAATTTTGTTATAAGAGATTTATTTATTTGGATTACAAAAACAGCAGATGCTCCCCCTGCTTTACAAATGGAGCATTTAATGACCGTATTACTAGGGATGCTAGGCTTAGGCGGATTAAGAACATTTGAAAAAGTAAAAGATAAAACAAAATAAAATGGGAAGTTATCAAAATAATTTTAGTGATTTTGCAGTTAGTGCAATAGATATGTTGGCACAAAAAACTTTAAAAGCACAGAACTTAAGTAATTTAAGTTCAAATAATACAGCCAATATAGCTGCCAATGGAGTGGCAATTGCATATGCATCAGGCGGAACATATACAGGATCTGCTAGCAGCGCACAATATACCGGAGCTAAATTTGAAATTACAGCCGATGGAGCTGGGGCAGTTGCTTCTATAAAAGTAATAGATCAAGGCCCTAACGTAGGTGCCGCAACTGAAACAATTATATTTGATGCAGCTTCGCTTAATTTAGCTTATGGAGTAAGTAATATAACAGGATCCGTAACAGCTACTTTAGCGGGTAGCGATTTAGAAGTGCCTAGTGGAGTTTTTAATGGAAGACTTCCTTCTGTTTATGTAGGATCTAATGGCAATCTTAAAGTAACATTAGCAGAGGATACTAATCCTATAACGCTAACGGGATTAACGGCAAATACATTTGTGCCTGTAACATGCAAGCAAATATTTAATACCGACGCGGCTACTACGGTAACTAATTTAGTAGCACTATTTTAAAACAATTACTAATTTAAATTTAATTAAATGAAAAACGTAGAAAAAAAAATTACAGAAGATGAACTTAAAAAAATTAAAGATCATCAACTTACAATGAACAATGTTTTGCGAGATATAGGAAATGTTGAAAACCAAAAACACCTTTTATTGCATGATTATGCGGGGCTAATAAAAGATAACGAAGACCATAAAAAAGAATTAGAAGAAAAATACGGTGCGGTAAGCATTGATCTTGAAACAGGCGTATATAAACCTGTTGAACAAGAAAATAAAACAGAAAATAAAAAAGATGTCTAGTATTATAAGAAAAATCAGTATTGGTTCTGACTATAAAAATGATGCTATGCATTACTCCTTAGGACAAGAGGTCTACGGGGGTCATAAAATAGCTTACATCATATTTGACGATTCTGATAATTCTTATAATATTCATATTAAAAAAAATAAAGAAGTATTACCATGGAAAAAATTTAATAGCAATATGGCCGTTTCCGTAGAATACAATTTAGAATATGAATAGCATTTATGATTTTATTGTTGAGCCAATAGGTGAAAGATATAATAATAAAAAAGCTATAGGTAAAAAATCTTTAATTTTAAATACAAGTATTGAATCATTTAAATTTATTAATAAACAAGCTAAAGTAATTGCTATTCCTCTAGCATATAAAACTCCAATAAATGTAGGAGATAAAATAATAATTCATCATAATGTTTTTAGACGTTATTATGATATAAGAGGACAAGAAAAAAATAGCAGTAAGTATTTAAATGAAGATCAATATTTTTGTCAAATAGACCAAATTTATTTATATAACAATAATAATAAATGGCATACTTTTGGCGATAGATGTTTTGTTAAACCTTTAGTAAATAAAGACAATTTAAAGCTTCAAAAATTACAAGATCATATTGGTATATTAAAATATGACAATAGCTCTTTAAACAAGCTTAAAATTAAGACTGGAGACTGTGTGGGATTTACACCTAATTCAGAATTTGAATTTTTAATTGAAAATGAGTTTTTATATTGTATGAAATCTAATGATATTGTAATTAAATATGAACACCAAAAAAACAAAACTGAATATAATCCAAGCTGGGCAGAAAGCGGTTGAGGAATTAATTAAAGTTGCAGAAGAAGAAATTATAGTAAATGATGCTTCAGAAGATTTGGCTGCGGATAGACTTAAAAATGCAGCAGCAACTAAAAAATTAGCAATTTTTGATGCTTTTGAAATATTAACAAGAATTGAAACTGAAAAAAATTTATTAGAAGAAATAACATCTAATAAATCAAAATTTGGAGGGTTTGCTGAAAAAAGAGCTAAATAATGTATAAGCAGAATTTATATAAAATATTAGATAATTATATTAAGCCTAATATTTTAAAAAAATATAATAAAACTAAAAAGTGGCTATACGGGTATAATAAAGAACATGATATTGTTATTATTAGCAAAACAGGCCAAATAGGTGAAATTTATGAAATAGAAAATTTAAAAATTGCACTGCCTTTAACAACAACAGTTTATAAAAGATCTAATAAAATAAAAGAACAATATTGGGAAAAATTAGAATATCCTAAATCTTTACAAAAAATTAAAACTGTATTTGATTGGAATAATTATCCTGATAGCTTTAAAGAGCAATGGTACGATTATATTGATAATGAATTTAAACGACGAGATGAGGGATTTGTCTTTTTTAATAATGGAAAAGCTACTTATATTACTGGTTCTCATTATATGTACTTGCAGTGGACTAAAATTGACGTTGGTGCTGCTGAATTTCGCGAGTCCAACCGTTTATTCTACATATTTTGGGAAGCTTGCAAAGCCGATTCCAGATGTTATGGTATCTGCTACCTCAAAAATAGACGGTCTGGATTTAGTTTCATGGCGTCGTCCGAACTTGTTAACCAAGCAACCGTATCAAGTGATTCCCGATTCGGGATACTTTCAAAGACAGGGGCTGACGCTAAAAAAATGTTCACGGACAAAGTTGTCCCAATCAGTGTTAATTACCCCTTCTTTTTCAAGCCCGTGCAAGACGGAATGGATCGCCCCAAAACAGAGCTTGCTTACCGAGTTCCCGCCTCCAAATTAACTCGGCGCAAGATAGAAATAGGCGAACAGTTACAAGATATTGACGGGCTTGATACTACTATTGATTGGAAAAATACTGGGGACAATTCATATGATGGGGAAAAATTAAAATTGTTAGCTCATGACGAATCCGGTAAATGGGAAAAGCCAGATAATATAATTAATAATTGGAGAGTTACAAAAACAACATTAAGACTAGGGAGTAGAATAGTTGGAAAATGTATGATGGGTTCAACTTCTAATAGTTTAGATAAAGGAGGCTCTAATTTTAAAAAAATATATGATAATTCAAATGTCCGAAACCGAAATCGTAATGGCCAGACTCGCTCGGGATTATATTCTTTGTTCATTCCTATGGAATGGAATTACGAGGGATTCATTAATTTGTATGGATTACCTGTCTTCGATACCCCTATTAGACCTGTCAGAAGCATCGACGGAAGTATTATTGAGGTAGGGGTAATTGATCATTGGATTAATGAAGTTGATGGTTTAAAAGCAGATCAAGATGCTTTAAATGAGTTTTATAGGCAATTTCCTAGAACTACTCAACATGCGTTTAGAGATGAAACTAAAGAATCCTTATTTAATCTAACAAAAATTTATGAGCAGATTGATTATATTGAAGAAACTAAAAATGATAATTTAATCTCACAAGGTAATTTTCAATGGCTAGGTGGTGTTAAAGATACTTCTGTAATGTTTGTACCTAATAATAATGGCCGATTTTTAATTAGTTGGGTGCCTCCTATGCATTTGCAAAATAAAATGATATTAAAAAATAATTTAAAATACCCAGCAAATGATCATATAGGTGCTTTCGGGTGTGATAGTTATGATATATCAGGCACAGTAGATGGAAGAGGATCTAAAGGGGCTTTGCACGGGCTAACTAAATTTACTATGGAAAATGTTCCTATAAATATGTTTTTTTTAGAATATATATCAAGGCCTGATAATACAGAAATATTTTTTGAGGATGTTTTAATGGCAATTGTTTTTTATGGCATGCCTATATTAGCTGAAAATAATAAACCGCGATTACTATATTATTTAAAACGAAGAGGTTATAGAGGGTATTCAATGAATAGACCCGATAAATTAAAAAATAAATTATCTATAACAGAAAAAGAAATAGGTGGTATTCCAAATTCAAGTGAAGATATGAAACAAGCTCATGCCGCGGCTATTGAATCTTATATAGATGAAAATATAGGTTTTAAAAATGATTCATATGGTAATATGCCTTTTTTAAGAACATTAAATGATTGGTCTAAATTTAATTTAAACAATAGAACTAAACATGATGCCTCTATAAGTTCAGGGCTTGCAATTATGGCCTGTAATAAAAATAAATACGCTCCTGTAGCTAAAAAAATTTTTAAACCTGTAAATTTAGGTATTAAAAAATATAATAATGAAGGATATACTTCAAAACTAATATAAATAAATGGTTTATACAAATTATAACAGTTCATTCCCAGATCAGGTAGTACCAGACGCAGTAAAGAACAGTTATGAATATGGGCTGCAAGTTGCGCAAGCTATTGAAAATGAATGGTTTAATCAGGATTATAGTGGAGATAGGTATTTGCAAAACTTTCAAAATTTTCATAGATTACGTTTATATGCGCGAGGTGAGCAACCAATACAAAAATATAAAGATGAATTATCTATAAATGGAGATTTATCTTATTTAAATTTAGATTGGAAAATTGTACCAATTTTACCAAAATTTGTAGATATTATAGTTAATGGCATGACTGACAAAGGTTATGAAATTAAATCTTTTGCTACAGACCCTTTCGCTTTAAAAAAACGAACCGATTTTGTTTTTAATGCAATAAGAGATATACGTAATAAAGAATTAATTGAGCAATTAAATCAAATAATGCAAACTAATTTATTCGCTAGCGCTAATATTAATGATTTACCGGAAAGCGAAGAAGAATTAGAATTATATACTCAATTAAATTATAAACAAAGTGCAGAAGTAGCTGAAGAAGAGCTAATAAATAATGTTTTTGATTATAATAAATATAATGAAATTAAAAGAAGATTAGCCTATGATTTAGCTGTTATAGGAATAGGTGCATCTAAAACAAATTTTAATTTATCTGAAGGAGTTACAGTAGATTATGTAGACCCCGCATCTATGGTTTATTCTTACACTGAAGATCCAAACTTTAATGATATTTATTATGTTGGCGAAGTTAAAAATTTAAGTATATCTGAAGTAAAAAGATTATTCCCTGAGCTTACTGATTCAGAATTAAAAGAAATACAAAAATATAAAGGGCCGGCTAGTTACAGTAATTATGTAAAAAATTATGGTGGACAAGATGACTATAATTTAATTCCTATATTATTTTTTGAATATAAAACATATACTAATCAAGTTTTTAAAATTAAAAAAACTGATCAGGGATTAGAAAAAACCATAGAAAAAGATGATACTTTTAATCCACCAGAAAATGAAAACTTTAATAAAGTAGCGAGGAGTATTGAAGTCCTATATACAGGTGCAAAGGTTTTAGGCATGAGCAAAGTTATTAAATGGCAATTGTCTGAAAATATGACACGACCCTACGGGGATGTTACTAAAGTTAATATGAATTATAGTATTTGTGCTCCTCGAATGTATAAAGGAAGAATTGAATCTTTAGTAAGCCGTATTACTAGTTTTGCGGATATGATTCAATTAACTCACTTAAAATTACAACAAGTTCTCGCTAGAGTAGTTCCTGATGGGGTTTATTTAGATATGGATGGCCTTGCCGAAGTAGATTTAGGTAATGGAACAAATTATAATCCTACCGAAGCACTTAATATGTATTTTCAAACCGGTAGTATTGTCGGTAGATCTTTAACACAAGACGGTGAATTAAATAGAGGCAAAGTGCCTATACAAGAATTGCAGTCATCAAGTGGTTTAGCTAAAATTCAATCATTAATACAAACGTATCAATATTATTTACAAATGATAAGAGATACAACAGGATTAAATGAAGCAGTAGATGGTAGCACTCCTGATAAAAATGCATTAGTTGGATTACAAAAAATAGCTGCTGCAAATTCTAATACAGCTACGCGGCATGTACTAAAAGCTTTAATGTACATAACTATACGTACTGCAGAAAATATTAGTTTGCGCGTAAATGACGCTTTAAATTTTCCTTTAACAAAAGAAGCATTGCTTAATAGTATTAATACATTTAATGTAAAAACACTAGAAGAGCTAGAAGAAATTAGTTTACATGATTTTGGCATTTTTTTAGAATTAGAGCCCGATGCTGAAGAAAAAAACCAACTTGAACAAAATATTCAAATAGCTTTAAAAGCAGGAGGTATTAATTTAGAAGATGCTATTGATATTAGAGAAATTAGTAATATTAAATTAGCTAATCAATTACTAAAATTAAAGCGTAAGCAAAAAATTAAAAAAGATCAAGAAATTACACAAGCTAATATTCAAGCTCAAGCGCAAGCAAATGCCAAAGCATCTGAGGCAGCTGCTTTAGCGGAAGTTCAAAAACAACAAGCTTTAGCAGAAACTAAAGTACAAATTGAAAAAGCAAAATCAGATTTTGAAATTAATAGAATGGAGCAAGAATCATTAATTAAAAAAGAATTAATGGCCCAAGAATTTCAATATAATATACAATTAGCTCAAGCGCGAGCGCAAAATGAAACTACAAGAGAAAAAGAAATTGAAGATAGAAAAGATGAAAGAGTTCGAATACAAGGAACTCAACAATCTGAACTTATAGATCAAAGAAAAAATGATCTTTTACCTAAAAATTTTGAATCTGCAGGATTTGATAATTTAGATGGGTTTGGCTTAGAACAATTTGAGCCGAGATAATTATTAACAAATTTTATATTATTATATTATGTCAACAGAAGTGAAAGAACAAGTAAAAGAAGAAGGTACATTTAAAATTAAAAAAAAGATACCTAAAAAATTAATTGGTGAAAACCAAGTAATAAAAGTAGATTTAACAAAAAAACCAGAAAACGATGCCATTCAAGAGCAAAGCACAAATGAGGTTTCTATACGCAACGAATCCGAAACTAGCGAAGGAGTTCAAAAGCGAGACGAGCTCAAGCCAAATGAAGAACCTCCCGGAAAAAATAATAACGATGTTGAGGAAAAATTAGAATCCCCATTAGAGCTTATTGAAGATGAAAACAATAAAACTGACGAGGCACGAGTGGATTCAAGCGTTGAAGTTACCACTACCACACCGGAACAAAAAGAAATATTACAAGAAAATAAAACACAAGAATTACCAGATGGAGTAAATAAACTTTTAGAGTTTATGAAAGATACTGGCGGTTCTATACAGGACTATGCTAGATTAAATGCAGATTATAGTAATGTTGATAATAATACCTTAATTAGAGAATATTATAAACAAACTAAACCTCATTTAGATACTGAAGATGTTAATATTATATTAGAAGACTTTGACTACGATAAAGAAGTTGACGAGCCAAAAGATATAAGAAAAAAACAAATAGCATATAAAGAAGAAGTTGCAAAAGCTAAAAACTTTTTAGAGCAAACTAAAGAAAAATATTATGAAGAGATTAAGTTAAGACCTTCAGAAAATAGTGAGCAAAAAAAAGCTATAGACTTTTTTAACCGATATAAACAAGAAGAGCAAAATAAACAAAATATAAGACAAGGGTTTATTGATAAAACTAATAATTACTTTTCAAATGAATTCAAAGGTTTTGATTTTAACTTAGGAAGTAAAAAATTTAGATATGCCGTTAAAGACCCTAATAATGTAGCTCAAGCACAACAAGATTTATCTGAATTTGTTGGGACGTTTCTCAATAAAGAAGGAGTAATGGAGGATGCTGCAGGTTATCATAAAGCTGTTTATGCTGCTAGAAATGCTGATACTATAGCAAATCACTTTTACGAACAAGGAAAAACAGATGCAATTAAAGAACAAATTGCAAAAACTAAAAACCTAACAACTGAGCCTAGGCAAACAGCTTCTGGCGAAGTGTTTGTAAACGGTTTAAAAGTAAAAGCTATTAGCGGCCTTGACTCTTCAAAACTTAAAATTAAAACTAGAAAATTTAAAAATTAAAAAAAATGGCAAACGTAGCTCCCCAATTTGGGGCAATTAAACCGAGTGCTAAACAGCAAGTTCTGTCAACTAACTTTATCCAATTTACGGATAGTGGTACTGCAGCAACTTTTTCTGATTTTGCACAACAATATCTTCCTGAGATCTACGAACAAGAAGTAGAACGATATGGAAATAGAACACTTTCTGGTTTCTTACGTATGGTAGGAGCAGAAATGCCTATGACTTCTGATCAGGTTATTTGGTCAGAGCAAAATAGATTGCACGTAGCTTACAACGATGTAAGCAAAGCTGCAAATAATACAGATTTAACTTTTACATTAAATGCAACTTTAGGGCCAGATTTTGTTGATAACAACATTTCTATAAATGATACATTAGTTGTTATGAATCCGGCTACTGGAGCAGAAGTAAAAGCTTTAGTTACTAATAGTGTAGGTACTGTAGCAGGCGGTAATGCAACCGCTACAATTACTGTAGCTACTTATACTGGAGCCAATTTATCTACTACTTTAGGTTCTGCTGGTAATGTATTAGCCGGTCTTAAAATATTTGTTTATGGTTCAGAATATCGTAAAGGAACAGGGGATACTGATATTAAAAGCATTACTCCAATTTTAACTCAATTTAGCAATCAACCAATAATTATTAAAGATAGATATGAAATTAATGGTTCAGATATGGCTCAAATTGGTTGGATTGAAGTTGCTACTGAAGACGGAACTTCTGGTTACTTATGGTATTTAAAAGCTGAATCTGAAACAAGATTAAGATTTGAAGATTATTTAGAAATGGCAATGGTAGAAGGTGAAGTACCTGCTGCTGGATCTGGAGTTGCTGGTCTTGCTCCTATTAGACAAGGAACAGAAGGATTATTTTCTGCTATTAATTCAAGAGGTAATGTATTAAATAATTTTAGTGCAGCCGCTGGATTAGGAGAGTTTGATAGTATTTTGAAAAATTTAGATACTCAAGGCGCTATTGAAGAAAATATGCTTTTCTTAAATCGAAGTACTTCATTAGATATTGATGATATGCTAGCAAGTATTTCTACGGGAATGCAAGGTGGTACAGCTTTTGGATTATTTGAAAACTCAGAAGAAATGGCTTTAAATCTTGGATTTAGTGGTTTCCGTAGAGGATCATATGATTTTTATAAAACTGATTGGAAATATTTAAATGATGCATCTACTCGTGGAGCTGTAGCAGTTTCGTCAATAGACGGGGTTCTTATTCCCGCTGGTACATCAACTGTATATGATCAAATATTAGGGTCTAATATAAGAAGGCCTTTCTTACACGTTCGATACAGAGCTTCTCAAACAGAAGATAGACGTATGAAATCTTGGATAACAGGTTCTGCTGGGGGCGCATTTACTACAGATGTTGACTCGATGGTTGTACATTTTTTATCTGAAAGATGTTTGTGTGTACAAGGTGCTAATAACTTTGTATTATTTACATCTTCGTAGTATTTATTTAGGCGGAAGGGGGGTGAAGCTTTTACCCCCTCATGCCTTTTTTTAATTATTTAATTTTATTTTATCATGGAAAAAACAATGGCGAAGGCGCCTCAAACTAAAAAAGCAGCTAAGCCTGCAATTAAAACAGCAACACCAAAAAATAATTGGGAAATTAAAGATCGTACATATATATTGCTTAGCGATTTAAGCCCTTTAACATATACAATTTCATCAAGACATACATATAAATATCCATTGTTATGGTTTGATGAAACTACTAATCAACAAAGAGAATTAAGATATGCGACAAATCAAACTTCGCCATTTGTAGATGAACAAAAAGGTGAAGCAACTTTAGGGCATATAATATTTAGGAATGGCACATTAACGGTACCTAAAGCTCAACAAAATTTGCAAAAGTTATTATCATTATATCATCCCTTAAAAGATAAAAAATATAAAGAATTTGATCCTGTTGTTGAAGCAGTTGATGATTTAGATTATATGGAAGTAACTATAGAGGCTTTAAATGCTGCGCGTGAAATTGAAATAGATTTAGCTGAAGCAATTTTAAGAGTTGAGGTGGGATCTAAAGTAAATAAAATGAGCTCTAAAGAAATAAAAAGAGATCTTTTAATTTACGCAAAAGATAATCCAGAATTATTTTTAGAATTAGCTAATGACGAAAATGTTCAATTAAGAAATGTAGCTATAAACGCTACGGAAATGGGTATTATTAAATTATCACAAGATCAAAGATCATTTAGTATTGCTAAAACAGGACGTAAAATAATGAATGTTCCGTTTGATGAAAATCCGTATTCTGCTATGGCCGCATATTTTAAAACAGATGAAGGCGTTGATTTGTATAAAACTATACAGAAAAAATTAGGATAATACGTAATATATATAATAACTGGGCTGCATAAAGCGGCCTAGTATTATATTATAAAAAATTAATATGGCTATAAATGTAAACACTGTATATCAAACAGTGTTGACAATATTAAACAAAGAACAAAGGGGGTATATGACTCCTGATGAATTTAATAATGTTGCAACACAGGTACAATTAGAAGTATTTGAAAAATATTTTGAAGATTTAAATCAACAAATACGAGTACCTCAAACCGACATGAACTATGCGGATAGAGTCGAAAATATTGATGAAAAAATAGCTGTATTTAAAACATTTGGTAATGCAGTTTATAACGCTGCCGCGGTAACTACAGATAAATATTTTACTTTGCCTAACACCGATGCATACGGAAAATCCGTTACTTTATATCGTATAGGTGAAGTTACTTATAAAAACGAAGTGCTTGTTCAAAGACTTCAAAGAAACGACTTTTATACTTCTGAAAAGTCAAAATTAACAAAAGCAACAGAAACTTTCCCAACATATTTATTTGAGAATAATTATTTATTTGTTAGACCAACCACTATACAAAGCGATATTGAGGTAGAATATGTTCGTAAACCAGTAGATGTAGTATGGGGTTTTACTGTAGGCTCTCTTGGTCAATATGTTTATAATACCGCTGTTTATAATGCGGCAACGAATACTGGTTCACAAGATTTTGAATTAGATATAAGTGAACAAACCGAAGTGATATTAAGAATATTAATGTATTCTGGTATAATTATTAAAGATCCTCAAATTGTTCAAGCAGCTGCTCAACAAGTGCAAATGGACGAAATAAATAAAAAATCATAGAATATGGCAAGCCCAGATGGTGGATTAATTCAAGAAACAAGTTCGCAATATTATGCAGGTGTACAAAGCTTTGTTGCAGATGGCACTACTAATGTATATACAACTACATTTAATACTGATTTAGTTTTTGGTAATTATGATCCTAACACCGTTGATTATGCTAAAAATAATTTTAAATTATATACTAGTCCTAATGGTATGCCAGGCACTTTTACTGAGTATACGTCGGCTTATACTGTTGTAAATAATGTAATTACAATTACAGCAGTGCCTGCCCAATATACGAACATAGTAGTTCAACTTAAAATATTAACAGGTGGTTATTATGGTAATAATGATGCGTATGGAAATGTTGTAGAAGAAAATTATGGAGGGTACGGATTTGTAAAAGTTTCCGATTTAGTAACAAACTTTTTAGTAGGATACGTAGGGGCAGGTAAATTAATAGAAAAAGTTAAACGTACGGATATTATATTTCATGTAAAGCGAGCGCTACAAGAATTTAGCTATGATACTTTACAAAGCATTCATTCACAAGAGGCGACAATACCTGATAATTTAACTTTGCCTTTGCCTCAAGACTATGTTAATTATGTAAAATTTTCTTGGATTGATACATTAGGTGTTAAGCATATTATATACCCTACAACATTAACTTCAAATCCTTATAGTTTATTGCCACAAGATTGGCAAGCAATACCGATACAAGATAACTTTGAAAATGGTTTAAATACAACTTCTATAACTGAAGAAAGATGGGGAAGTGCAAATGATAGGCTAATTACTGGTAATATTGATGTTAATAATATAAATTCAGGAGTATATCCAGGCGCTTTTTATGGCTATGGTTATGAAGGGTTTTGGGGTGAAAGATATGGCCTTAATCCTGAAACAACACAAAAAAATGGCTGGTTTACTATGAATTACCGTGAGGGTAAAGTATCTTTTTCTAGTAATTTAAGAGATCAACTTATAATATTTGAATATATATCAGATGGTTTAGCATATGATATAGATTCTAAAGTTCCTAAATTAGCTGAAGATGCAGTTTATGCTTATGTTAACCATGCGGTCCTTGCTAGTAAAAAAAATACCCCCGAATATATTGTTAGAAGATACCGTGACGAAAAAAGCGCAAAACTAAGAAATGCAAAAATTAGATTATCTAATATTAAACTAGACGAAATTGTTCAAGTAATGCGCAATAAATCTAAATGGATTAAAACTTAAATAGATGCCTGAGGTTAAAAATGCTTTTATAAAGTCAAAAATGAACCTTGACCTTGACGCAAGATTAATACCGCGTGGGGAATATAGAGAAGGTAGCAATATTCAAGTTAGTAAATCAGAAAGCGCGGACGTTGGAGCTTTAGAAAATGTTTTAGGTAATCAATTATTAGCAGATTTTAATGTATTAACAAGCACGTCAGCTAACAATCTACAAATAATAGGTCAATTTACTAATACTAATGACGATACTATATATATATTTTTAACTGATTATACTGATCCGAATTATTTAACAGATATTACTTTTAGTTCTACCGCTAAAAATTATATATATTCATATAATGTAGCTACGGCCGCATCTACAATTTTAGTTTCTGGTAGTTTTTTAAATTTTTCAACTACTAATTTAATTACCGGTGTAAATTTAATTGAAGAATTATTATTTTTTACTGATAACAGAAATCAACCTCGTAAAATAAATGTAAGACTTGCAACTGAAAATGTTAATTATTATACAAATGAAGATCAAATTTCTGTTGCAAAATATGCACCATACCAACCTATAAATTTATATAAACAAACAACAACGACTGATTTATCTGGATATGAAACTACAATGTATGATGTTGTTAGCCCTACTTTAGCTGATAATACTACACAAAATCCTTATTTTCAAGGAACACCAAATCCTTATAACTCAACGTATCCAGGGGACCCAGATTATTTAGAAGATAAATTTGTAAGGTTTAGTTATAGATTTAGATTTGATGATAATGAATATTCCCTTTTTGCCCCTTTTACACAAGCAGCATATATTCCTAAACAAGACGGTTTCTTTTTAGATGGCGATGAAGATAAAGCCTATAGAAGTACTATAGTTGAATATATGGAAAATAAAGTAAATGAAATTAAATTACAAATTCCATTACCTTTAGATAACAGTAATAACCCGGTTACTGGTAATAATCTTTTTTCTTATTTTAAAATAAAAGAAATAGATATTTTATATAAAGAAGACGGATCTCAAAACGTTCAGGTATTAAATACAATAGAACAATCTGATTTTGGGACTGCAAGTATTATTGAGTTTACTTATCAAGCTACTAAGCCTTATAAAACATTACCTGAAGCTGAAATAATAAGAGTATATGATAAAGTACCAGTAAGAGCTTTATCGCAAGAAATAATTTCTAATAGAGTAGTTTATGGAAATTTTCAAGATAAACACACACCTCCTACAAACTTAAATTACAATGTAGGTGTAAGCCAAAAATCAACATTTGCATTGCCTTCTCCGGCAAATCCAACAGGCTATACAGGCATTACAGAATATCCTAATAGCACTGTTAAACAAAATAGAAATTATCAAGCAGGTATTGTTTTAAGTGATAGATACGGCAGATCTTCAACAGTAATACTTTCTAATAGCCAAATACAAAATGTAATCGGTAATGATGCATTTGATGCTGCTACAATATATCATAACTATAGAACAAGTGCTGAATCGTCTTCATTACCTATTTCTACTTTAAGTGGAGATTCAATTAAATTACTATTTAATGACCAAATTACAAGTAATCGTACACTAAGTTCGGGCGCTCCAGGTTTATATAATGGTGACGCGGGAAGCGCAGATTATAATCCTTTAGGTTGGTATTCTTTTAAAGTTGTTATTAAACAAACTGAACAAGAATATTATAATGTTTACTTGCCAAGTATTATGCAAAACTATCCTAATGGGGTTACTGCGGATGATCCAGTAGGTACGATAGGGTTTATTACATTAATAAATGATAATATAAATAAAATTCCTAGAGATTTAGTTGAAGTAGGGCCCGATCAAAAACAATTTAGAAGTAGTGTTGAAATATTTGGAAGAGTAACACCAGAGTTTACAAGTACTACAGCACCGTCGTATAATGAAGCTTTTTATCCTAATACTTCAACTGTTACAAGTATACCTAATACTGTAATAGCTATTGCAGATCAATCAGATATGTTTGGTAGTGCTGCAACGGGTATAACAGACTTATATGAAACAAAAAGTAATCCTTTAGTAGCTAGATTTTCTCAAATTACAGGAAATTTAATAGGCGGTTCAGGCGCTTCAGGTACATATACATATAAATTAGGAGTGTTTGAAACAACACCGGTTGAATCATTGTTAAATATATATTTTGAAACTTCTACTACAGGATTGATTTCATCATTAAACAACGCAATATTAACAGGTAATACAGGACTAGCTACAGGCCTTTTTAATTATACTTTTTCTTTGAATGAAGGTATGACTTTAAGCTCAACAGAAACTATTGTTGCAAATCAATTTGCAGTACAATCAGCAGCTTCTGCAGCTAATAATGATAGCCCGGTGCAAACCTCTAATTTAACTATTGTTAATATTACAAATGGAAATAATGAAATAATACAAGAAGGAGATAACGGGCCGTATTTTATTATGACAAAAAGTAATAATAATGGTCAAACTTTAGATAAAAATGATCCTGCAACATATGATAATTATACACTTAAAACCGCTAGACTTTTTTATTATGGTCCAAATTCAAATGTAACTGATCAATATACTTTTACTTATAATAATGATGGAGCTACTCTAACATCAACAGGTTCATTACAAAATGTAGCACCCATCATAAGCCCTAAACCTTCAACTATTTCTACGCAAGTTGGCCAAACAAGCATTAATGCATCAAATAGTTTATTTAGTGCCGTAAATGGAAGCGCAGATACTTCACCAGTAAGTGGTGCAGGAACTACAGTAAATAAGCAAGATTTAGAATTTAGTATAACTTCTCAACCAGCAGGGAATCAATTTAGCATAGATAGTGTAACAGGCGAAATAACCGTGACTGGTACTCCATCAGGGCTCAATAATTTAACAATACAAGTAAAAGACGCTGGTGAATTAACTGATTCATTTACTACAGATGTTATTTTTGGCAATGCAGCAGTAAATTCAGGGTGGGGTCGAGGTACAAATGTAGCACAAGAATCTTTATTATCTGCTGGGGGGTCGTCACTAGCCATATATTGGACAAGTGATGCAACTAATTCAGTTAATACAGGAGCTAGTGTTGCACCCATTTTAGATAGAACCATGAACGCTTATGTAGGCACTGGTAATAATACTTTAGTTTTAAGTAGCACTTTACCTACTTCAGGTAACTATATTGAAACTAAAACAATAAATACTACTTCCGGTGGTATAACTTATGAATATGCTAATAGTAATTATAACGCTATTGGTAGTGCACTAACAGCTACTCCGCAAAGTGAAGGTGGCCTTACTAGGGGTACAGCCTATGTGCTAGTAGATATATCAATAGATAACGATGCGGTTTCTGAAACTTATACTCAAGCTCTACAGGACGTAGATTTAATGAGAGTGCAATTTCCTATAACTTTACAATACAGACCAGCTGGAGCAGCCGCAGATGCGTGGGAAATAGCAAAAGATATAGAAGGTAATGAAATTAGATGGGGAAGTACCACACAAAATCGATATGCAGATTATACTCTTTACCCTATAAGTCAAAACGGGGGCCTTTCTTTCGAGGGTCGTTTGAAAGATGCAACAAATGCAGATGCAGGATTTGGGTCATTTGTAAATGATCCTAGTTCTACTAATAGTTCAAATCAAAGTGATTATCTTCAATTAAACATTGACACAATGTCTATGCACAACCAAGATGTTTTATCGACTCAAGGTAAAAAAATATTTTGTATAGGTGCAGCCGCAACAAAAGATAATGTAAAAGTATATTCTGATGAAGTAGATCGTTTTGGGGATTATAGATTAATAATACGTTATCCTTATGGAAGAAGTAACGAAAGTTTTAATCCTGCCCCTATAGTACCTGGTTGGCCGGATAGTGTATTATCTGGAGGGCAGTTACCTTCTAATACATATGCTAATGGGTCATATTTTATATATAATATTGATTGGGGTGATATGTATTATCCATATACTAGAACTAATCCTAGCATTACTTCTTATGCATATCAAGTTACTACGACTGGAGCAAATACAGCAAAAGCAGCAAGTGCTTTAGCAGTTGGTACAGGAGGAAAAGTTACAGTTTGGGCAAGAGAACCATTTTTACAATATATAACGCAATTCTATACAGATCAAGCATTAACTAATATATGGAACCCGCCAAGCTGGAGTGCTAGTACTTCTTGGAGAGGATATAATATTTTGGCTGGTCAAGATTTTTATCCACAATTTGATGGAACACAAACGTCAAATGTATCACAGTCAGGTACAAATATATTACAACAAAGTTATGGTATTGTAGGTGCTTTAACACCTTTTAGAATATGGTCTGCTAATTTTGATTCAAATGGTTTAAAATTAAAAGGCACAGCTGTACCATCTCAAATTGATCCTTAGTAATTTAAATTATAAATAAGTGATTATAAAATAAATGAGTGCAATAGTAGAAGTAAGATATTTTAACAGCTTTGTTTTAAAAAAAGTAGTTGATTCGGGTAATACACCTGTTTGGAATGGATCATATGGTATACCAAATTATAATCCAGGAGAAACTGGTGTAAGTTCTTATGGGACTATAACGCCTCAAACTAATAATGAAACGCGAAACTGGATGATTGAAGAATCGCGTATACGAGGTGGTTATAATAATACTAGTACAACATTCGGCCCAAGAGCTTATTTAGTCGAAGAAGAGCCAAGCGCTAGGTTTAGAGGCCATGCATTAATTTATTCTGGAATTTTTAATTCAACAACTGGAATTAATGAAAGTAATGTTTTTAGCGTAGGAGAAGATATAACTAAAAGTTTAGATCCCGCTAAAGGAACAATACAAAAATTATACGCAGAAGATTATTATTTAAATATATTTCAAGAAGATAAAGTAAGCCGCGCGCCTATTAATAAAAATATAATCTATAGTGCTGAGGGAAATCCAACTGTTACAACTAGTAATATGGTAATAGGTGAACCTCAAGCTTATAACGGCGAATTTGGCATCAGTCGAAACCCAGAAAGTTTTGCTCAATACGGATTCAGAAAATATTTTACTGATAAGGATAGAAATGCTGTGATGAGATTATCTAGAGATGGTTTAGAAGAAATTCAACGCTATGGAATGTATGATTTTTTTAGAGATAAGCTAAGCGGATTAGACAGCCAATACGGCTTAGGAAGAGCTTTCGGAATGTGGGATATACATACTAAACAATATGTTCTTTCATTACAACCAAATCAACCTTATACAGTTAGCCCAACAGGCGAAAATATAACAGCAGAATATTATACTACATCTTTCGATGAATCTGTTAAAGGTTGGACTAGTTTTTATAGTTATGAACCAGCTATGGGCACTAGTTTAAAAAATATTTTTTATACTTTTAATAATGGTACTAGTTCTGTTAAACAAGCACAGTTATATAGACATAATAGCGAATCAGTTAATAGGGCTAATTTTTACGGGGTACAATATAAAGCAAGTATAAAATTTATATTTAATCCAGAAATTAGTGCTTCAAAAGTTTTTAAAACTATTAATTACGAAGGAAGTAACGGCTGGCAAGTAGATAAAATTATATCAGATAAAACAGGTATTGGATCAATTGACACAGGATGGGAAACAACCTCAACGGGTCAAAATTTTGATAAATCTGATACTAATGACAGCATAGCTTTAATATATAGCTATAATGAAGGGGCGTATGATAATTTTGGAAATCAGTTTCCAGCATTAATGACTCCGCCTATAAATAGAGCAGGGTTTGATAGAAAAGAAAATAAGTATTTTGCAAATATAGTTAATAACAGTCCCGCTACCTCAGGTGAAGTTAGGTTTGGTAATCAAATAACAGGTATAAAAGGATATTTTACAACTGTAACAATATCAACTGATACCAACACAGATCCAGGAGGTATGAAAGAAATATTTGCTGTATCTTCACAATATAACGTAGCATCTTATTGATAATAAAACATGGAACAAATAATTGAAATTTTAAAACTTATATGGTACGGCCATGAAATTGAAGGGTTAATAAGGCTAGAGCCTATAAGTGCCGCAACTGGAGCTATTATAGGAGGCGCAATAAATTTATTTGGAAGTATTTTTGGTGCAAGTAAAGCTAGTAAAAGAGCTCGCCGAGCAGCTGCCGAAAGACGACGTCTTGAAAATGAATTAAAAAATTTAGAAAAAAATAGACAACCAATAATAAATCCTTATCAAAATGTTGAAGACATATCAGGAATGTTTCAAGATTTGTCAGGAATGGTAAGTAATCCATATGCAAATTTAGGTGTAGCCACTAAAGCCGCAGAAATTCAAATAGAACAAACTGATCAAGCATTAGCTAATACTCTTGACTTTCTAGCAGCTACAGGCGCAAGTGCAGGAGGAGCAACTGCATTAGCTAGAGCCGCAGCTCGAGGAAAAAGAGGTGTAGCGGCAAATATAGAACAACAAGAATTGCAAAATGAAAGATTACGTGCGCAAGGAGAAGCTAGATTAGAATTAATACAAATGCGAGAAGCTGGAAGACTTCAAGGGGCTCAAGTATCTGAAGCGTTAAGATTACAACAAGCTGACGTTGCTGCAAAAGATTTTGAATTTTCTACACGTGAAAGAAGAGAAACTGAGCAGTTAAATAGAAAACAAGCACAAATAACTAATGCGGCTCAAGCTCAAGCAAATGAAAGAGCAAATGCGGCGGCTATATTGGGTTCTGGAATTCAAGGAGTTACTAGTACTACTAATGCATATTTACAAAGCCAATACGAGCCAAATAGCCAGATGCCTCAAAACCAGGAGGTACCTTTATCAAGTCCATCGCCACCACCGTCAAGCCCTTCTAATCCGTATGCGGGTTTTACAGGAACTTTTTCTGATAGAAGATTAAAGAAAAATATTAAACTTATTGGTAAATCTAAAGAAGGAATAAATATTTATATTTTTGAATATATAGATAAAATATTTGGTAACGGAATATTTCAAGGCGCAATGGCTGATGAAGTTAATCCTAATGCTGTTTTTAAACATCCTAATGGATATAACATGATTAATTACTCTATGATTGATGTTAAATTTAAAAAATTAAACTAATGGGTGCATACGAAAATCCAAACTTCGTTGATGAAAGTAGAGCAGGTTTAGTGTGGGCTAATGTTATGAATAATATTAGTCAGCAAACTACTGATTATATACAATTTACAAAACAAAAAGATAACGAAGAAGCCGCTCGGGTACAAAAAATACTTGACGAAACAGCAGAATATGCAATTAATAGACAAAATGATGTTTATAATAATTTATATAAATTAAAAGCTAATCCACAATTATTTGAAGAAGTTAGTAAATTATTAGATGAAGAAACTAATGCTTATCTTAATATGCGTAACTCTTCTGACCCGGCTTTAAGAAAAAAATATTTAGAAAAACAAAATATATATTCTACGGGGCTGGGGAAATTATACGGTCTATTAAATGATGGCATAGAATCGAACGCTTTTTATGCTGAAACTTATGACCCTGTTTTAGCCGGCGGCCCAGGAGGTATTAGCCGCACACAACCGGGAATAGATAAATATGTTGAAGGTATGTCTGTAAGAACTGGCACAAAAGAAGGCACGCAGTCTTTAACAATGGATGAAAGTGGTAATTGGATTATTAATATTAAAGATAACAGTGGCAAAACTATAGTAAATGAGCCTGCCGAGCTATTTTTTAATTATACCCCTACACTTATAACTGACTTGCCAGCCGAAATTAAAAAAATATATGCTTCAAACGGAATATCAAACGAAGATGGATATTTGTCAGAACAATATCAATCTAAAGAAAATGAATTTATATATGGGGCTAAGGGCATTGTACAATTTAGAAAAAAAATTAATGCAGGTAAAGTAGCAACAGTTGTTGGAGGGCAACTTAATGCAAAGGTACAAGCACTTATAGAAGATCCTTTACAAGCAGAAGCAATATGGGGTGTTATAAGAACAAAAGATGATCCTGAAAAAATAAATATTGCTAAACTATTATCTGACGAAAAATTAAGAATGAAATTTTATGAAAGATTTAATTCATTTGCCGCGGAATTATTGCCCGTATCTGAAGCAAGTAAAGCTTTCGATTATCGAGATTTTAATAAAACAGGTGGTAGAGGGAGTAGTGGTGCGAGTAAAAAATTTGATCAACGTAAAATACAAATAGTTTCAGATATAGCTTCATCAGTGAAAGAAGTTATAAAACAAAAAGCAGCTTTTATACCTGAAACTCAATTTGCACCTGGAACGGTAGAATCAGTTACCGGCATGATAGTAAATCAGCCGACCTCAGAACTTGAAATTAGTGCTGTAGATGCTGCAAAAATATTAAATAGCTACGGAGTTAATAATGTAAAAGCCGATAAAGGTAAACTTTTATTCGACACAGGAAAAAGAAATAAAAATAACGAGCGAATTTTTCAGATTATAAAAGCTTTTGATAATAATAAAAATATTTATGGTGTTTTAGAAGCTTATAGATTTACTTTACCAGCTAGTGAAAAAAATGAAATAGATGATATTGCAGAATTATTACAGCTATATGTAAAACCATCTATAGACGAATTTGAAGAATATAAAGTAAAAGAAGATTAATATGCCTCTATATAAATCAAATGGTATTACTTATGATCTGCCGCCCGAGCAGGTGGCGAGATTTAAAATGTTAAACCCAGAAGCAATTTTGTTAGAAGAAAAACAAATTGTAGAAGTGGAAAAGACAAACCCTTCGCAGGAGACAAAGAGTGCGGCTGTGAAGGAAAATGTTGCACTCAAACCCGCCATTACGGATTCCATGTTGGAAGATATTTCTTTGGAATTACCAAAAAATAGTATAAGAAAAAAAGTTCGGCAACAAGATTTAGAAAGAATTAAATTAAAAAAAGATGAAGACCGCACTATAAATGATAATACAGATTATTTATCTGAATTATTAAAAGCTGGCGATTTATCGTTAGGAGAAGCAATTTTTAGTATTCCTGGATTTTTATATGGCGTTACTAAAGATTATACTCCTATAGGTATTGCAGCTCAAAAAATTAATGAGTTAATGGATTTGCCGCCTATGTGGTCAACGAAAGAATTTAATGAAAAAATTAATGCTCAACCTATAATTGAATCATTAATAGAAGAAAGAGAAGACCGTTTAAAAAAAGTACAAAATTTCCAACAACAAAGAGATTTACAAAACGATATATTAGAAAATTTAGATGGCACAGCAGAAGGATATAAAAAAGCAGCTTTAGTAACTGCAGGGCAATTAGCTCAAAGTTTGCCTACAACTGCTGCTATTATGGCCGGGGGTGTTGCTGGGCTTGGTAGGCTAGGAATGATGGCTGGCACAACAACGCTTTTAGGCGGGCCTGAAGCTAGACAACAAGCAATAGAAAATCCTGAACAATCAGAAGCTATAAATACACTAAAAGGATTAGGTATGGCAGCGGCTGAAGGCTTTTTTGAAAGTTTAATGGGGGCTGGCGCTATAGGAAATGTATATAAAGATATTATATTTAGAGAAGGCCCTGAGGTTGGTCAAAGAGTATTTAAAAATTGGTTGGTAGAATCTTATGAAACAGCTTTAAAAAAATTAGGTATTCCCGTGGCTATGGTTGGCGAAGGCACAGAAGAAGTAGCAACACAGATTACGCAAAATTTAATTAATAATAAAGACCCTTTTGAAGGTGTAAGTAATGCTTTTATATTAGGTGTTGCTGGCGGAGGTGCATATGGCGCGCCTATAAATATTGTAAAAATTAGAAACGGAATTAAAGATGCAATGGTTTTATCTAAAATTAATAAAGATTTAAAACCAACTGAATATACAAATATTAGTTATGCATTTGATCCAATAAATATTGCCGATCAAGCTCAAGTAAATATTGCACAAATTAAAGGAGCAGATAAAATATTAAATGATAAAGTTAATAGAGAAGTTTTAGGAGGTAGAATAACTAAAGCCAAAGGAGAAGAAATAAAATTAAATTTTAGAGCAACACAACAAGCGACTAGCCAAATAAAAAATATAGCTTTTAATAATGCACAAAAAGTTGAGGCTGTTGAGTTATTAAAAAGAGGTAATGCTTTAACAAATCAAATTAAAGAACAAGATAATGAAGGTCTTAATCGGCCACTAATAGGAGAATTAAAAAATATAAATGAAAGATTAAATACTTTAGCATTAGACGCTCAAACAGGAACAATTACTAAAGCCATAAAAGGAAAAAATATTATTCGAGCTAAAAATAGTGAAGAATTAAAAAATAAATATAATATTACAAATAAGCAGGCCCTAACAGCGGGGGCTTTTGTAAATCCAGCCGATAATAAAATATATATTAATGAAGAAGTAGCTGTTGAAACGGGGGACATAGATGTTGCACAACACGAGTTGCTACATGTAATTCTGCAAGATCAATTTAAAAGTGCAAAAGATAAAGGTAAAAATTTAATAGAAGAATTTAAAAATATTGTAGGCAAAGAAAATTCAAAAATCGTTGATGATATAATTAAAAATGAACCTGCATATGATGAAAATTATATGCGAAATAACCCTGATGAATTTTTAACTCAGTTTAGTAATGCTGTTTTAGAAGATAGAGTTAATTATAATGAAACAATATTTACTAAAATAAAAGATTTTTTACAAAAAATTTTTGGTTCTAAAGGTTTTAAAAGTAAATTTAAAACAGGTAAAGACGTATATAATTTTATGCGTAATTATTCTCAAAATATTAAACAAGGTGAATTATCTACAAAGGTTTTAAAATTAGTTCCAGAAGAAATACAGGTTGATGATGTTGTAATGTCAAAAAAGGCATCAGAAAAAGTACAAAAATTATATGAAGAAAAAGGTCCTGATGAAGCCGCTTTTGAAATAATACAAGAATTTAAACCTATAACTTTAGATTTAACCCGTAAAAGAAGAAATGCCCCTAATTATAATGAAGAAGAATTAGTAAGTGAAATAGAAACTGGTAAAGGTGGTATTTTTGATTTAATTAGAAGTTATAAAAAAGATTCGGGGGTTCCGCTAGCTGCATATATAAATAGTTTATTACCAAAAAGAACTATTGCTGCGTCTAAAAGAGTTTTAGGCGAAGAGTTTACCGCTGATATAGCCGATGTACAGATAGCTGAAACACAAGCGACTGAGCCAGAAGTTATTGAAACCGCTGTTCAAGAAGAGCTGCCAAAAATTAAAATAGCTGAAAGAATTTTTACGCCTGAAGAACAAACAAAACTAAAAGAAAAAGTTAGTCAGGAGCTTCCAAATATCACAGAGGAACAATTAACTTTTAAAACCTTACCTAACTTAACAGCAGAAGTTATTGCTGAAAAGTTAAATATGCCCGCTAAAAAACTTACAGGCGCTGCTAATTTTACGCAAGATGAGTTTGGTCGTGTACAACAATTTATAAAAGATAATATTAAAACTGTTAAACTTGCTTTACCGCAAGCGGCTGTATTAGAAGGCGAAGCTGTAAGTGAAGAGTTAATAGGTACTGCAACTAATGTGCCAAATAAATTATTAAAAAATCCTAAGCTATATACCAGATTAGAAAGAACTACAAAAAAAGCCGGGTTAGTTCCATATCAAAAAAATAAAAACATTCAGGATGTAGACATATTAGAAGCAATAGGTATTATAGAGGATAAATTAACTAAAGGGCCGCGAGATCCTGAAGCCCAGACAGCTAAAGGTATGCTCAACATATTAGGAAGAACCGCAGCTAATCAGGAAGTCCGCGAACAAGGTGCACAAACAGAAACGCTTTCTAAATCTCAACAATTAGATACTAGGGCGGGTATAGGAGATAATATTTTATTTAGTGCGAAAGGTAAAAAAGTTTCTAATAAAATAGTAGACAAAGCTTTTAGAGATCCTAAAGAAGTTAAAAAGGCTAGAGAAGCATTAATAGATACATTAAAATTACTAGGTATAGAAAATGCTATTCAATATATAATTCCTACAGCCCGAAGATCAACAGCAAAAAAAGTAACATATAAAGTTATTGAAGAAATAGGAAATGAATTAAGGGTTAAAGAACTCGATGGGCAAAATTCAACACGTTATTTTTTAGTTGAAAATCAATCTGACTTTGTTAATAATTTATTAAAGAAAGCTTTTCCAAATGATAATATAAAATTAACAAAAGGAAACCAAGCTATATCTGTAAATGGAAAAGAAATTATCACTCCTAAATTTACTAATATAGGTCAAAGCCCTAAAGGATTTACAGACGGAACATTTGAAAATAATATTCAAGAAAGAGTAAATTTTGCTTTAGAGCAAAGAGCAGGAATGAAAAAAATTGTTGAAGCTTTAACGTCATTATATAATAATAATGTTATAGATGAAAATCAATTGTTTATGATTTTACAAACATTTAATTCTTCTGTTGAAGCATTAATTAGAACTGCCGCTATTCCTAAATTTTATTTTAAAGGAACTGGAAAAACTGATGAGGATTATAGATATGAGCATACGCAAACTGCTAGTGATACATTAGTTGAAATTTTTAGATTAATAGTAAAGCCTAATACAGGTTATACATTTGATCAAATAATGGAAGGATTTGATGTAGCGATTATTCCAAAAGTTTATGATAATATAATAAATACGGAGCATCGAAGTGAAGGCCCAAAATTAGATGGAACAAAAACAGGTAAATTAATTTTAGGCAAAGGAAAAAATATTAAAAGATATTTAACTCCAAATGTAAAAAGAAAAATTAAAGAGGCTAATCTACCTCCTTTAAATTTAAAAGAATTTAAATATAGTGTTCCACAAGAAAATAAAAATATATTATTTTCTAAAAAGAAAGCGGCATCTAAAAATAATAGTAAATTACCTAAAAGTAAACAAGCAAAAAAAGGAAGCACTAATCAGTTAGTTTTAGATAACATGAAATTAATTGATGAAGAAATAAATCAAAGACGTAAAGAATTTTTTGATACTGAAAAGCTTAGCCAAGACTTTAATAAAATAATAGAAAATAAAACTGGTATTGCTAAAGAAAAAAAATATAGCGATGCTAGAGCTCAAACAGTTGGTGCTAACAAGGGCAGGTTTAAGTTTTTTATACCCCCGTCGGCAGAAGATTTTGTTGGATTATTATATAATACTTTAGGTAAAGGAAAGCTTGGTGAACAACAGATGGCTTGGTATAAAGAAAATTTACTAGATCCATATGCTAGAGCTATGAACGAAATATCTTCTGCTAGAGTAGCGTTGTATGAAGATTATAAAACATTAAAAAAGGATTTAAAAATTATACCTAAAAATTTACGCAAAAAAATACCTGGAGACGATTTTACAGTAGAGCAAGCTGTGCGAGCTTATATATGGAATAAGCAAGGTATGGAAGTCCCGGGGCTTGACAATGCTGACGTGCGTGAATTAATATCTTATGTAGCTAATAATAATGAGTTAGTTGTATTTGCAGATAATTTAATTGATATAAATAAAGGTGATGGTTATCCTGAACCTGATGCGGGCTGGGAAGCAGGTACTATTACTACAGATTTAATAAATGGTATAAATACAACTCGCCGTGCAGAAGCATTACAACAATGGCAAGAAAATGTAGATATAATATTTTCTAAAGATAATTTAAATAAACTTCAAGCGGTATATGGTACAGGATATAGAAAAGCATTAGAAAATATTTTAACTCGAATGAAGACGGGAAGAAATCGTGGTTTTAATAATGATTCTCTTACTGGTAGATTTACAGATTGGATTAATAATTCAGTTGGAGCAATTATGTTTTTTAATATGCGATCAGCTTTATTGCAAACTATATCTAGTGTAAACTTTATTAATTACTCCGATAATAATATATTTAAAGCAGCTAAAGCTTTTGGTAACCAAAAACAATATTGGTCTGACTTTAAGTTTTTGTTTAATTCTGACTTTTTAAAAGAAAGGCGTGGCGGTTTAAGATTTAATGTTAGCGAATCCGATATAGCCGATATGGCAAAAGAAGGTGGCGCAAGAGGAGTATTAAGTAAAATACTTCAAGCTGGATTTTTACCTACGCAAGCTGCTGATAGTTTTGCTATTGCATCAGGAGGTGCTACATTTTATAGAAACAGAATTAATGCTTTAGTTAAAGAAGAGTATAATAATAGAATAAATAAATATTTAGCTGATGCTCGATCAACAAACCAGCGCGTGTCCGCTAAAGAAATTAAAAGAAAAGTTGATTCTGAATTAAAAGAAATAGAAAAAAAAGCACAAGAGCAAGCATTTTTAGATTTTAGAGAAGTTGCTGAAGAAGCACAACAATCAAGTAGGCCTGATAGAATTAGCGCTCAGCAAGCGGGCTCATTAGGGCGCATTATATTAGCTTTTGCTAATACGCCAGCTCAGTATGCTAGATTAACTAAAAAAGCTCTTTCAGATGCCGTAAACAACCGTGGTAGCCGTATAGAAAATATATCTAAAGCTATTTATTATGTAGCTGTACAAAATTTTATATTTACCGCTTTACAAAATGCTTTATTTGCTTTAGCTTTTGATGACGAAGAAGAAGAGGATAAAAAGAAAGAACAAAAATATTTGCGTATGGCAAATAACA
>Ga0310343_10000054_pt1 | contig 44130 bp, 24 predicted proteins | sample HC15DNA2025_MG_FD_203519 | JGI IMG/M metagenome (GOLD analysis project Ga0310343, IMG submission 203519) | Marine microbial communities from station ALOHA, North Pacific Subtropical Gyre - HC15-DNA-20-25_MG | ecosystem: Environmental > Aquatic > Marine > Oceanic | place: Pacific Ocean: North...
TTTACAAACACGCCATGCGTACACCACCTTAATAGCTAGAAGGCGTCATGTAGAATTACGAAGTATCAAAAATACGGATCTAATTTCAGACTTCGAAAAAAGTATCCAGTTGGATAGGACAATTAATCATCGTATCTATGCTCACGTCTCTCGCTGCGAATGCTGCGGATCCCCGGGCCGAATTGAAGTTCGAAATAAGCACAATTTGGAGGTATTACAGATTTGTTGTCCTCCTATAGTGAAAGCTATAGACTGGGGTAGAATTATAGCACTTTCTTCGATGGAAGAAGGAGTGAGCCACTTCAGAAGTGATAGGGAGTATTATCCATTCATTCCAAAATCGGCCAAGAAAATTTTTAGTCATCCTTCGCAAATAACAAAATTCTTTGAATTTCTTTTTGAGCGTTCAATTGCGTTTGTTGCAACTTTAGAAACGGATGGAGTTATTCATAGTGAGAAAATTCTAGCGGAAAGAATTGAATGTATCGATGAGATTCTGATTGTTAAAGGTTCCTCGCAGACACTGCGCCTAGACTTGGCTGCCGCACTTTCCCTGTTCTCGTTGGATGCCGACGGTTCAAACACAATCTACGTTGCTGGAGATCAAAATGTTCAGCTCCTATCAATTAAGACTATGTTGTCTGCTAAAACTGATAAAATATTTGCTGATTTTGACTAACTATTTTGTGAAAATAAAGTACGGTAGAATGAATAAAAAGGATAAAAATTACGACGCAACTAATAACTCATTTTTACCTGGAGTGGTTTTGTCGGATCGTCGCAACGAAATAGTTAGATCGATCGTTGGCGTCGTAGGTCCGCTTTTATTATTGCTGATATTTGTTATGACTATCAAAATAAATAGCTAACCTATAATAAAATATTCATAATTCATATTTATAGAAAAATATCAAATTAGTTAGTCGTATAACTTATTAAAAAATACACAAATCTGTAGCCTGTAGGTTCTCAATATACCATTTGCTAAATTCGTACATTACTCACCAAATAGCTGAAATACACAAATTTCAAAAATCACTGTATTCTGAGGATTAAGTGATTCGTTTATTTCGCTTTTAAGATTGAGGAGAGTGCAACTCCTCGTCTTCAATATACAGATCTCGTCAATCGGAAATTGTGAGAAAAATAGTTTAACGATTGTAGTGAGGCTTCTAGCGGTTATTTCATAACTCAAATTGAAGGCTCTAAATACACTTTTTTTCATTTCCGACGAGCATCGGCGGGATGCCAGTGGTTGCTATGGTCACCCACTGGTCAAGACTCCCAACATCGATAAGTTAGCTTCGGAGGGTACACTCTTTGAAAGTGCCTATACGAATTCCCCGATCTGCATTCCTGCTCGGGCGGTTCTGCAAACAGGAAGGTATTTGCATCAAACAAAAAATTGGTGCAATGGGAATTGCTATCACGGTCAAATCGAAGGCTGGGGGCATCATTTGAAGTTAGCAGGCCATGAAGTCGCATCAGTAGGAAAACTACATTTTAGGTCCTCTGACGACGATAACGGTTTCATAGAAGAGATTCTGCCATTGCATGTGGTTGATGGGCTGGGGGATCTTCGGAGCTGCTTGAGAAAACTGCGTCCGCCGCGAGATCGGCTCCACTTAATGTCTAAGAATATCGGCCCTGGGGAAACCGATTATCAAAAATATGATCGCAGGATCGCGGATGCGGCTTGCGAGTGGATTCGAAAGAAGGCTGATGAGACTTCGAGCAAGCCGTGGACGCTTTTTGTCTCCTTCGTATGCCCTCATTTTCCGCTCATTGCTCCTAAGGAATTCTATCGGATGTACGATCCTGGTGAGGTTTCGCTACCTAAGCGTTTTGGCGATGATGGTGGGTATCGAAACCCTGCCATGAAGGCATTGCATGAGTATCAGAATTTCGATCAATATTTTGATGAACGTTCCACTCGTATCGCTATTGCCAGTTACTATGGTTTGGTTAGTTTCGTGGATAGCCTCATCGGGCAGGTACGCGAAGCACTCGAGGAGACGGGGTTGGCGGACACAACGCGAATCATATATACCAGCGATCACGGCGACAATCTCGGGGATAACGGATTCTGGGGCAAATCAACGCTCTATGAGGAATCCGCGGGCGTTCCCTTAGTCATGGCGGGGCCTGATATTCCAATTGGCAAGCGCGTATCCACACCAGCAACACTGGTTGATCTAGCGCCTACGTTCTTGGGGTTCAACGGTGAGTCTCTGACCGGGGAAGAAAAGGTCGAGCTGCCCGGAACGAATCTACTAGACTTGGCGAATGGGGCGGATCCCGACCGCGTCGCGTTTTCCGAGTATCACGCTATCGGTTCTATTACGGGAGCTTTCATGATCCGGTACCGGAATTGGAAATACATCCACCACGTGGACTACCCGTGCCAGATTTTCGACTTGGAAGCGGATCCGAATGAGCTAAACGATTTGGCAGAAGATCCCAGTTTCGAAGCGACGCGATCCATGCTGCATGCCAAACTCCTGGAGATTTGCGACCCGGATGAAGTGAATCGCCAAGCTTTTGCGGATCAAGCAGCCCGCGTGGAAGCCAACGGTGGCGTGGAAGCCGTACTCAAACGTTCGTCTATCCCCTATACGCCCGCGCCGGTGGAGTAGATGGCATGCCTCTGGTAGCGATGCCTCTTCAACGCTTTGGGCTTCGCCGAGGCCAAGTGGATCGGATCTCCGAATCAGACTTTTGCCAATTGGTGTCAGGTGTAGGAGAGATGTTAATACTACATTCCAAATACCGCTGATTCAGTTCCAAGTAGTGCGGCGTTTCAGCCCGCGATTTAAAATGGTAGCTCAAGCAGATGCCAGCCCTCGATAAGTCGCCCTTTTAGCCTTGAGAGCCTGCGATTTAATCGCGTATTGCTTGAAGCGTGAACGGCACGGGGCTCAAATTGCTATTCCTTTTGGTCGCATTGTTTGGCTTGTCCGCATGCGAGACTACCGAGCAGCGTACTCAGACCGCTCTGGCCTTAACTCCGGAGCATTTCAAGAGCACTGCGATTTTAGTGGAAGACGATTCTGGAGGTACGGCGTTAATATCGACTAAGAGTGGATTTCAACAGAAACAAGGTCTGCTCCGCATGGTTTACGACGATAATTTTCTGAGGGCGATTATCGATAAGAAGACAGGAAACGTCACCTATCAGGTATACCAGTCGATCTACTACCAAGCAAGTGCTTGGCGTTTCTATCGTAAGGCCAACTATGAGACCCCTGATGGCCCAGAATCTATTGACGCAAAATTTCTAAGACCCCCGCTCGCTCACAACTTCGATTGTCCGGACCATACGTCATCTGCCTGCACTTACAATGAGAACGTCGGTTTCTCGGTAGATCGGGATCTCTTGGATAGGATCGCAAGTACGTACGAGCCAGAGAAGAGTGTAATGTGGCGTTTCTCCTTTATCCCCCGAGTCGGCGACGAATTTTATGGTGGACTTCTCGTTGCGGAGATCGTTGGATTTCTTCAGACTGTAGATTCGTACAAGAAATCCGCGGGAACATAATTTTAGTCACTTTTGATGTTCTGAGGTATCAATGTTGTCTAATTTCTTTTAAGGGAAAAGGCGACGCTGGCGGTGGGTATTGTTGAACCCAATGTAAACTATTCAAATAAGGGTATATGTGCACAGTTGCATCGCGAATAAGTTGGCATTTTGTTTTGATTTTCTCGAGAACGAGGAAGACCTCGATTGAAAAGATAAAAACTATGGCTTCACGGCTCCGCTAATTTTAACACCGATTTCAGCTAGTAGCGTATAAGGAACGTCTAAAAGCCGGAATAAGACTAATTGAACCGACAGTGCATAAAGGAATTAGAAACATCTTGTCAGCATTCTTCTGGTCAATTGTGCGGGTAGCCGTTTGCATCGGATCCGGTGTCGGGGTCTTTGTGTCGTCCAGTGCTGCCGAAAGCTTGCCGCGAACCTTGGATGCGCTCCTGGAAAACCATTGTCTGGACTGCCACGATGATGTGGAGAGGAAAGGGGGATTGGACTTGTATTCGCTGGATTGGAATCTCGCGGATCCGCATATCGGGGAAATTTGGGTGAAGGTTCATGACCGTCTGGTTTCCGGTGAAATGCCTCCCAAGAAGAAAAGCCGATTGGATACAGAGGAGCGCGGAAAGGCGGTCTCGGAGCTGGCAGCAAGCATCGTCCGTTTTCAGGATACTGAAGCGGGAAGGCAGGGCCGGTCTGTGTCTCGGCGGGTCAATCGATTCGAGTACGAAAACATCCTCCGCGATCTCCTGCATGATCCGCACCTCAAGATAGCGGATCAATTGCCCCTCGACGGCGAGGTCCACGGCTTTCCAAAAGTGGGGAGCGCTCTCGATGTTTCCCATGTGCAGATCGACGCCTATCTGGATGTGGCCGAGTTTGCCCTTCGCCGGGCGCTCACGTTCACCGCGGAAAAACCAGAACCCACGACGAATCGTTACTACGCCCGAGAACAGGCCCGAATGTGGGCGGGTAAGGGAAATGCCGGTTGGGCGCGATTTGCTCTCGCTCTGGAGGGCCTGGACATCAATGACTATTATTCATTCAGCAAACGAGGCTATGACCCAACTCAAGCGGCTCAGCCTCCGGAGGAGACCTCCACCGCCATTTTTCGCGGAGCCTACACCCCCTTTTACTATGGCTTTGAAAGGTTCAAAGCGCCGGTCCGTGGCGACTACAAAGTTCGCCTGAAAGTGCGATCCGTGCTTCGCCAGACGGACTACGTCGATTGGGAGGGAGAGGAGAAACCCCTCCATTATCCGGAACTGGTGCTCGATGCGACGCGGCGCTTTCCGACTCCGGTGAACGATCGCATTTTTCCCGGAAAGCGCAGTGAGCCGATCAAAGTTTATTCGTCCACCTTGGATGAGCCAAATATCCAGAGCAAGCTGCCAATTGGGGTGTTCGAAGCACCGCCGGATGCGCCTGCGGTGTTTGAACTTGAAGCCTTCCTTGAGGAGGGAGCGATGGTGAAGCTCGATTGCATGCGCTTGCCCAGCCCGATGGTTCCTGCGATGCCGCATACGATCCTGAAGATTGAGCCGGAGGGCTATCCCGGAGTCGCCTTCCATTGGCTGGAAGTGGAAGGGCCGTTTATCGAGCAGTGGCCACCCGCGTCTTACCGGGCGCTCTTTGGTGACGTTCCCTTCGAACAGGAGGGTCGCCATGTGGTAGCCGTCTCGGAACAACCTTTGGAAGATGCCAGTGAAATTTTGGCCGGGTTCATGGAGCGGGCCTATCGGCGACCGGTTGCAGAAGTGGAGTTCAATCGCTTCCAACGGTATGCGAAGCAGCTTCTGAAGGAGGGAGAGACCTTCACGGATGCAATGATTGCGACCTATTCAGCGGTGCTGGCTTCGCCGGAGTTTCTCTACCATTGTGGGCAACCGGGTGATCTGGACGACTTTGCCCTTGCTGAACGTCTCTCGTTTTTTCTCGGCGAGTCGATTCCGGACGAGCCACTCCGCGACCTGGCCCGACAGAGAAAGCTTCGCGATCCCGAGACGTTGCGTGCCGAAGTAGATCGCCTGCTCGACAAACCCGAATCGAGTCGATTCGTGAAAGAGTTCCTCGATGCCTGGCTCAAGCTGGACGAGATCAACGACACCGATCCCGACCGTGAGCTCTATCCGGAGTACGCCGGAGACTGGTGGCTCGTGGACTCGATGATCGAGGAATCGCGTCTCTATTTCGCTGACCTGATTGCCGGTGATCGACCGACCCGGAATGTCATCGACGCCGACTATACCTTTGCAGACGAACGCCTCGCCCGGCACTACGGCATAACCGGGGTGGTTGGCCCCTCGTTTAGGCGCATCCCGCTTTCGGAGAAAAGTCCCTACGGGGGAATTCTTACCCAGGCGTCCGTGCTTAAGGTGACCGCTAACGGAACCGTCACCTCACCCGTGTTGCGCGGGGTCTATGTGATGGAGCGACTGCTTGGCGATCCACCTTCTCCGCCGCCGCCGTCCGTTCCCGCTGTGGAACCGGATATCCGCGGGGCGTCAACGATTCGCGAGTTGCTGAAGAAGCACCGGGAGGATGGTTCCTGCGCGAGTTGTCATCAGAAGATCGATCCTCCAGGCTTCGCTTTGGAGAGCTTCGACGTTATGGGGCGTTGGCGGGAGAACTACCGCTCGCTCGCCCAGGGATCGAAGCGCATTGAGGGCTTGGGCCGAAGCGGCAACGAGTTTGTTCACTTTATCGGAAAAGAGGTCGATGCCTCCGGGGTTACGCCCAAGGGCGATCCCTTCGACGACATCCTCCAGTTCAAGAAGCTCTTGTTGGAGGACGAGGAAGTCATCGCGCGTAATCTCGCCGAGCAGCTTATCGTGTACGCCACCGGCGCTCCCGTTCGCTTTGCCGATCGCGACGATGTAGACGATATCCTCGATGCGTGCCGCTCGTCTCACTACGGTGTTCGTTCGCTCATTCATGAGATCGTTCAAAGCCCCCTATTCAGAAGAAAGTAGCCCATGAAAATAAACCGCCGAACTTTTCTACGCGCTGCGGGTGTAACCTTGAGCCTTCCGCTGCTCGAATCCTTCGGGGCCTCTTCGTCGACGGCTGCTCCAAAGCGTATGATCGCTATCAACCAGGACCTCGGCTTCATTCCCAAGCTCTTCTTTCCGGAGACGGTAGGGCGCGACTATCAGCTTTCGCCTTACCTCGAGAGGATTGCGGAGTACCGGGAGCATTTCACCGTGTTCAGTGGACTCTCTCATCCGGGCGTCGATGGGGGGCACCGTGCTGACAAAACCTTTCTGACTGCCGCGCCGCATCCCGGTCGGGCGAGTTTTCGCAACACGATTTCCCTAGATCAGGTGATGGCCAATGAGGTGGGGCATGAGACTCGCTTCCGATCGCTTTCTCTTGGAATCAACGATGTGAGGAGCCTGTCATACACTCAGGCGGGGGTCGAGATTCCTACCATTAAGAGTGCGTCTGAACTCTACCGGAAAATGTTTTTCCAGGGCGATCGCAAGGCGATGGAAGCGCAACTGAGGCGGCTGCAACGAAAGGGAAGCATTCTTGATGTCGTGATGGGTCAGAGCTCGGATCTGAGCAAACGCGTGAGCGTGTCCGACCGCGAGCGGATCGATCAATTTCAAACGGCGGTCCGCAGCCTGGAGCAGCGACTCAGCGAGGCGCAAGCCTGGGAAACCCGGCCCAAGGCCAAGGTAGACGAGCCCATGCCTGAGTATCCAGAGGACAAGAAGGAGTTTTTTGAAATGGTGCGCATGATGAATGACATGTCCCGGCTCGCTTTCCAGACGGATTCGACTCGGGTGATTACGCTGTTCTTAGGTGGTCAGCGCACCCCGGGCGTGAATTTTGAGGATGGCCGCTCGATTGGCGGTTACCACAACCTTTCCCATCACGGAAAAGATGAGATGAAGTTGGCTGAGCTCGAAGAGATCGAGATCGGCCAGATAGATTTGTTCGGGGAATTCCTTCGGGATCTCCAAGACGTTAAGGAGACCGATGGCAGCTTGCTGGATAACACCATGGTTCTCTATGGCTGCCACATGGGGGACGCCAACATCCACAACAATATCAATCTTCCGATCATCCTCGCGGGAGGCGGTTTTCGACATGGCCAGCATCTGGCCTATAACCGCGACATCAACGCCCCGCTTCCCAATCTTTTCGTAAGCATGTTGCACAATCTCGGTATCGAGCGGGAGCAGTTCGCCAGCAGTACGGGCCCGTTGTTGGACCTGGCAAGAGTCTAATAGCCCCGTGCTTAACCATTGTTTCATGAATTTGAATACAAACCTATGAACTCAAAAATCAATCGTCGTCACTTTCTTCGCGGCGCGGGATCGCTGATCGCGTTGCCTGCTCTGGAGTCCATCGGCTTCCGTCGATTTGCCTCGGCCGCCGCAAGCGCGCCAGTCACTCCCCCCAAACGGATGGCCTTCATGGGACTTGGGTTTGGCGTGACCAAGGAAACGTGGTTCCCCGACGTCACTCAAAAGGGAACCGATTACGCCTTGTCGCAAGGCCTCTCCCCCTTGGCTCGGCACAAGGACGACTTCACTGTAGTGCAGGGCTGCTCGAACAAGTTCAGCAATGAGGCCCACTGGGGCAGCACCTACTGGTTGACTGGCGCCAATCGCTACGCCATCCCTGGGCAAAACATGGCCAACAGCATCTCCGCCGACCAGGTCGCCGCCCAGCAGCTCGGGCGCGATACGCGTTTCTCCTCTATTCAGCTCAACAGCTCCGATGCCCGCGCTTCCGGTCATGGCCCTGGACTTTCCTTGGCCTGGGACCAGCGGGGCAAGCCCGTCGCGGGATTCAACGACCCGGTGCAGGTTTTTCACAAGCTGTTTTCCGCTGACGAGCTGCCTCTGGATCAACGACAAGCTGCGATCGCCGAAAACCGCAGCGTGCTGGATGCGGTCCTAACCGAAGCCAAGCGCGTCCAGCGCGGGCTCACCAAGACCGACACCGACAAGATCGACGAGTATTTCCAAGGCATCCGCGATATAGAGACCCGTCTGAGCAAAGACGAAGACTGGCTGGATGTTCCGAAGGCCAAATCGCCGATGTCGGAACCCAAGAAAGGGTTGAAGGGGCGAGAGGAGATCGAGGTGATGTATGACCTCATCGTCGCCGCGTTGCAAACCGACAGCACTCGCGTCATGACCTACCGCATGCCCGGCCAGGCACTCTTGTCGAGTATGGGCTTCACCCCCAGCGCCCACAACGTGAGTCACTACTCCCCGGGCGAGCGCATGCAAGCGTCTCAGGCGCGCGATAAGGCGCATGTCGATATGCTCGCCGGCTTGATCGACAAGCTCAAGGCGACGAAAGAAGCCGACGGTTCAAGCCTGTTCGATCACGTCGCCCTGGCCTTTGGCTCGAACATCAGCAGTATCCACTATCTCGATAATTGCCCGACGGTCCTAACTGGCGGCGGAGCGAATTTAAAGTTGGGACAGCATCTGGTACTGTCGAAGGACACGCCGCTGTGCAACGTATGGCTCACTATGCTGCGCGGGATGGGTATCGATGCCGAGCGTCATGGCGACAGCACGGGTGTGGTGAAGGAATTGCAGGGGTAGTGATGATGGTCCGGAGACGGTTGTCGGCTGAAAGTAATCAGTTATCAGTAAACAGTAGTCAGTTAGACCGATTACTGAATACAGAACACCGATTACTGATCACTGGTTTCCTAGGGCTTTGGCTTTGCGCCTTCTCGCATGCCGCCCCTCCCGAAGCTCTTCTGCCCGAGTCGCACCGTTCTCTCTTCGAAACCTATTGCTATGAATGTCACGATTCGGTCATCGAGGAAGGGGAAGTGAATCTTGAGACGATCTCGTTCAACATAGGCGAGGACATTGCGTCGGCAGAGCTCTGGCAAAAGATACTCAATTCCCTCAATTCCGGCGAGATGCCTCCCGAGGAGGAGCCGCAGATCCCGAACGCGGAAAAAACGGTCTTTCTCGACGATCTTTCGAATCAGCTCGTCGTCGCTCGGAAGCTATTGAGCGACTCTGGTGGCGAGATCATCCTGCGTCGTCTCAACCGACGCGAGTACGTGAACACCATCGAACACCTCACCGGCGCCTCGGTCGATGTCAGTAACCTCCCGGCCGACGGTGGCGCAGGCACGTTCGACACCGTCGGTGCGTCGCTGTTCATCTCCAGCGATCAGTTCGAGCAGTACCTGAAGATCGGGCGCGCGGCCATCGATGAATCATTCGAACGGCAAGCGGCGCGGCAACAGGGTTTGAAGGTCATCCGGGTTGAGCCTGAAAACACGGTGAACCCTCAAAGCCAAGATAAGATGCGCGCCCTGGAAGATACCCGGGTACGCTTCCTGGCTTGGAAAGCCGGTGTCGACAAAGCCATCGCGGCTCCCGAGAACCGGGAGATCGTCGCCAAGATCTTCAAAGACGACCCGAGATTGGACCCGAAAGATTTCGCGGCGGCGGGCTACAGGTTCTACATTTACGCCCAGCAGTTGAAGGGCGCTCCGAATCCAAACGATTTTGGATTCACGGATGACAACAAAGCCGTCTTTTCCTACAACGGCGGTTACGAACGAACCTACCACCTGATCAAGCGCTACGCCGAACTCCCGCATAGCGATCGTGGAACCTATCTGAAAGTCGCCTGGGGAATTCAACGCCTCGACATCTCCCCTGATCCGAAGGATCTCCCCCCGGGAACCTACAAACTGCGTGTGCGAGCCGGAACCGTTGAAGGCTCTGATCCTTCACGCCACTTCTTCGAGCTCGGCCACCCACAACGCGTGAATGGTGTTCCCTATGGATTCGCCGGCCGCCCGATCAGCGGGCACCAGGTTACCGGAACTATCGACAATCCGGAGATCATCGAAACGCAAATCAAGATCGGCGCTCATACCCCGCGCGAGTTCGGCATCCAGGAAAAACAACCGACCAACACCAAAGCGCGTCGCAATCTCCACAACGCTCACAAGAAAGATAACGGCTACGGCGCCCCGCCAGCGATCTGGGTCGACTGGATCGAACTGGAAGGCCCGCTTGAGTCTGCCGCGGTAGCCGTGCCAAAAGTGACCCGCGTCGAACCTGAAACAACCATCAACCAGGCAAACGAAGAGTTACTGAAAAATTGGGATGAAACGCGCGAACGTTTTCTTCGCTGGAAAGCCGGAGTGGATAAGGCGGTGTTGGCCCCGGAAAACCGTGAGATGATGGCCGAGATTCGCAAGAAGAACCTGAGGCTGTACTACTCTGCCAATCTATTGGAGGGAACCCCTGACCCGACAAAGTTCGGATTTCGAGACGCGCAAGATGCGGGGAACGCCGACCGGATATACAACATGCTCTATGCCTACTATCGGCACTATGCCGATCTACCGCATCGCGATCAGGGAACGTATTTGAAGCTCACCCACCCGACGGGAGCGGGAATCACGCGCATCGATGTTAATCCACCGGGGGAAATGCCACCTGGAACCTATGTGATGCGCATTAGGGCCGGAGCGGTCGAGGGGACGCCAGCGAGTCGTCGTTTTATAGAAATCGGGCATCGGCCCCAAGACCACGATAGGATGAAAGATTTGGAGGGTTTACCTATCAGTAGCCATCAGGTTACAGGAACCCTACAGCATCCTGAAATTCTGGAAACATATTTAAATGTTACCGCGAAAGATTCCGCCAAATTGAGGCGCGGATTTGCGATTCAGGAACGACACCCTACCGATCGAAAACAGTTTTTCTTAGACAACTTCTACACCCTCAAGGAGTCCAATGGATATGGCTTCGAACCGGCCATCTGGATCGACTGGATCGAACTGGAAGGCCCGCTTGAGTCTGCTGCGATGGCCGAGTCTAAGTTGACGCGCGTCGAGCCGGAAACAACCATCAATCCGGCAAACGAAGAAGAGATCGCACAGATCGAAGACGCTTATGCACGTTTCATTCCTTACCAAAAGCTTGTAGATAAAGCCGCCAAAACACCCGCGAATCAGGCGAAGATCGCCGAGATCGGCAAGACAGAACCCAAGGTCAATCACCCGCACCTTTTTTACTACCTCGCCAACCAGTTAGAGGGAGCGCCCGATCCAGGTGAGCATGGCTTCAGGGATTACGGCAAAGCCGCAGCTGCCAACCCCGAATGGGACCGCGCCAACCTTGCGTATCACAAGCACGTGGCGGGGCTGCCGCACCGCGATCGCGGTGCGTACCTGAAGCTCGCCCACGGAACCGGCCGAGTGATCGTGTCACGCAAGGATCTACCGCCCGGCAACTACGTCATGCGCGTCCGTGTCGGTGTGACGAAAGACACACCCGCCTCCCGGCGATTCATCCAGGTCGGGCATCCCCAACGCTTGATCCCGCAACGAAACTGGGGGCTCGAGGGACCGGCCATCAGCACCCATCAAGTTTCCGGAACCGTCGACAACCCGGAAACGATCGAAATCCCGCTCTCAGTCGGATCCGATACGCCCAAGGAATTCGCGATCCAGGAGAAGCAGCCCAACAACGGCAACCTCAAGGCACTTTGGGGGGAGCACAACATCGCCAAACGCAAGAACGGCTACGGCATCGATCCGGCGATCTGGATCGACTGGGTGGAACTGGAAGGCCCCCTCAGCTCATCCCCCCAGAAAGCCGAGTCCGGTACTGGCCTGGCGGATGTTCTCGCCACCCACTCGCAGGGTGGTTCCGAACTCGAAAGCGCTCGAGGCATCCTGATCGATTTCGCCGTACACGCCTTCCGTGGTGTTCAGCCCGATCCCAAGTTCATCGATCAGCTCCTCTCCATCCATCAAACCCGACGCGAAGCTGGCGAGACCTTTGACGTCGCCATCCGCACCCCACTTAGCGTGATCCTCGCCTCTCCCGGGTTCCTCTATCTCAACGAGCCCGGTAGCGAAACCGAACGCCGAACTCTCTCAGATCGCGAACTCGCCGTGCGCCTCGCCTACTTCCTCTGGAGCGCTCCTCCCGATCAGGAGTTGCTGGCGCTCGCCCAACAAAACCAATTACGCGAACCGAAGATCCTGCGCGAACAGGTCGACCGCCTCATCGCCGATCCCCGTTCTGATGAATTCGTCTCCGGTTTCGTCCACCAATGGCTCGACATGGAACGACTCGACTTCTTCCAGTTCGATACCAAGCTGCATCGTGAATTCGACGAGAGCGCCCGTTCCGCCGCCCGACAGGAAGTCTACCACTCCTTCGCCCATCTGCTGCGTTCCAAAGGAGAAGGACAGCTCGGCAAGCTGCTCAACACCGACTACGTCTATGTCAACGGCTTGCTCGCCACCTACTACGGGATTGACGGCGTCACTGGCGATCAGTTCCAAAAGGTTGACTTGCCCGATGGCTCGCCGCGTGGCGGATTGCTGGGCATGGCTGCCATCCACGCGATGGGCAGCGACGGCGTCAACAGCAGCCCGGTTGAGCGTGGCGCCTGGGTGCTTCGCCATTTGCTGAACAATCCGCCGCCGCCCGCGCCGCCTAACGTCCCGCAAATCTCGCGTCTCGACGACCAGGTCCTCACCACCCGCGAACGCCTCTCCGCCCATATGGAAGAAGCTCAGTGCGCCAATTGCCACCGCAAGATCGACCCGATCGGTTTCGGACTGGAAAACTTCAATGCTGCCGGAAAGTGGCGTGCTACAGACCATGACGAAGCCGGTAAAAAGAAGAAGACTTGGAAGATCGACGCCTCGGGAGCATTTTACAATGGGCCGGCTTTTAGGGATTATTACGAGATGCGCGAGCTCATCGCCGAGCGGGAAGGGGACTTCGCCCGTGGCTTTACCGAACACCTGATCGAGTACGCTTTGGGGCGACCCTTTGGTTTTACCGATGAAGACTTGGCGAATGAGGTGCTGCACTTGGCGAAGCGTGAACACAATGTATTGAACGCGTTCATCCACGCGATGGCGCAAAGCGAGGATTTTCGAAGCAAATGAAGCAAAGTATATTTATTTTTAGGATACTCAATTATGCGAGTCTCGGGATTCTTGCAGCGCAGCTCCATGCAGGGACTCCTGCGTTTCAGTCGGAATTGTTTTCAAAGGGAACCCTAGTTTATGCAGACGACTTTGACGGCGAGTTCAATCGAGAGTGGTGGCAGCCTCGGACCAAGAACTGGAAAGTGAAGGATGGCGTGTTGATCGGCGCGCCAGATTATAAAAACGCGGAAGAGGCGCAGAAGGCTCTGGGACGGGACCACCATCTTGGATTGGGACCGGTCATTCGCCTAAACCATTTGCCTGAAAGCTTCGTTTGCCACATGCGCTTCAAATACGAAGGGGAGACTTATCAAGCCGCTCGCCCGAAGCTCGATATCGGTCATCACATCAACAACCTGTTTTTCAGAAAGGGCGGATACTCCTTGAAGCTATCCGGAGGCGAATTGATTGAAGACCGTCAATCTGGTTTCGAGCTCAATGAATGGGTAGATTTGATTATCGAGTTGAGAGAAGGAAAACTGCTCATCGAACTCAACGGCCACCAACGGTTCTTAGAACACGAGCAAGTTTCAATGAAGTCGCGTGATGAATTCACCTTCAAGGCCCTGGATGGCTCTAGTAGTCGGTTGGTGATCGACTACGTGAGGCTCTGGAAAGCCGAATGAAAAGTCCAGTAACCCACAATCAGCACGGCATAGGGCCGTTCCTACTTGCGGGAGCAGCCTATCTTCAGGCGAACAAGACGGTCATTGAATAAATAGCGTGCAAGCCTGCCATTTAGAACAGAGTAAACTAAGAAAATTCTATATGATCGTTGTCATGTTGGTGTCCCTTTGGTCGAAACGGTACTACGTCTGACCTTTTTTGTCTCCCCTTCGATCTTCGAATGCCTTTTCAAACTCGCGCTGATGGTCTACGTATGCTACCCATGTCGGTCGCAATCATTTTTATAATCCAGGAACGACCATGCATCTAATAGGTTCCCGTTTCGGTCATATAGCTATTGGCCACCGGCAGTGTCTGCTAAATCTGCTAACAACAGCTGTGGCAGCCGTGAGCCTTAGTGCAAATAATGGTACCCCTATTTCGGATACGCACTACGAATTGCTTTCAAATTACTGCCTGAAGTGTCACGACGAGGTGGAGATGAAAGGCGAGGTAAACCTCGATCACAACTCGATTGATTGGGGTAGGGCAGCAGAGCGGGACCTCTGGGAGAATGCGCTGCACATGTTGAAGGAAGGACTGATGCCTCCGGAAGATGAGGATCAACCTTCTCCTGAAGAACGGGAAACACTCATGGTATGGTTGGATGAGAAATTATTGGAACACACACCGTTCGGTGGCACTCTGCCTCGACGTCTTAGTGTTTCCGAGTATCGCACCACTATCCGGGACCTGTTCGATCTGCCGGATTTTGAACTGCCCGTCGGTTTCCCTAAAGATTCGGAATATCATGGTTTCAACAACGTGGGGGAAGGCCTGGTCCTTTCTCCTCCTCTTATGGAGTCTTATGCTGAGGTTGCCGGACAGATAGCCGATCTGGTTTATCCGCCCTTCCAAAAAGTGCCGCCTGTTTCTTCACGCACGGCGAGACCGAACGACATGACCATCAGTTTTTCCGCCACCACGGTGGTGGACGATGTTCTACGGATCGCCTCACGAAGTCAGACCATCATGCGCAGCTGTACCTGGCCAAGCCGGATCGAAATCATGGCTTCGGGCACTTACCGCATCACCATCACCGCTTCCACCTGGAGAAACAAGATGGATAAGGCGAAGCTACTGCAGCTCCACGATCCCGAAAAGCCGGATGAGCCGATGCGACTGCAACTCCGCGCTCGTGAACTGATCGCCAGCGACCGTTCGGACCTGGATACGTTTCGACTGCTCGAGGAATTTGAGTTCTCCAATGAGGATCCGAAGACGTACACCTTCGAAGCCGATCTCTACGAGGGACAGACCGTACTTTTATCGTGGGCCAATGCGGAAATCACCCACGACACCGTCGAGCTGATAGACCAGTTCCGAACCTGGTTTGAACGGGAACCACGCCTGCTGGCCGCCTGGCAGAAGGCCGCTTTCCCGACCGGCGATTACCAGAGTCCATACTCGTCCACCGCGCCCGGCAACAATGGTTCTCTTCGCGGAAAAAGTGGCTGGGAGATTGTAAAGAGGCTTCTGGCCGATCCCGATCTGGACATGAGCCATGCGACCCTGGATTCGGAAATGACCGAAGCCCTGCTAAGGAAGCGGATTAGAAACGTGTCTTTCCCGGATGCTATGTGCCATTACTTTTTTGAAAACGGACCCTGCCTTGAATTCCACGAGATGACCGTGCAAGGCCCATTGAAAATCGTGGATGGCCCCAAAGAGCGGTTGGCTAAAAAACTACAAAAACGTTTCACCGGCACACGAGAACCCGGTCAAACGGACGAGGCGTTCGCTCGCCAGGCGTTGGTACGATTTCTGCCCATTGCCTTTCGACGGCCCGTGGATTCAAGAGACATCGACACCTTTCATAACATTGCCAAGAATCACTGGGCAGCGGGCCATTCCTTCGATGAAGGTATGCATCTTGTCATTCGCTCTATTCTAATCTCTCCGCGATTTCTCTATCGCTTGATCAATCCGGGTGAAATGGACGCCTACGACCTGGCTAGCCGCCTGTCCTATTTCCTCACTCAAGGACCGCCCGATGAAAAGCTCATTGAGCTAGCCGCAGCAGGAACGCTTTCGAATCCTGAGGTCCTGCGTAGCGAAGCCATACGATTGCTTCCCAACAAAGCGGAAGACGCCATGATTCAGAGCTTCACCAGCCAGTGGCTGGACACCCGATTACTTCCGGGTATCATGCCGGATCCGGTATTCAAATTTACCGCCGGAGAAATCATTATAGCTGAGCAGGAGGTAGAACATTTCTTCACAGAGATGCTGACGAAAAACCTGCCGATGACAGACTTCATCGATCCGAACTTCCACTATACCTCACCCCAATTTGCCAAAGACAATTACCAGTATCCCATTGAGATCTCCTACGATGATCCTTGGGATAGGAGTAAATTTGAAATCCAAAAGCTGCCCTTAACCCGTGGGGGACGATTCGGAGGACTACTTGCGCAATCCGCCATCATGACGGCCACCGCTAATGGCGTGGACACCCAGCCGGTGTTGCGGGGTGTGTGGGTTTTGGAAAATATTCTGGGTACCCCTCCACCCGAACCGCCCAAGAGTGTGCCAGCGCTCACTCCAGATATCCGAGGAGCCAAAACGCCGCGCGAGATGCTGGCCGCGCACATGGCGGATCAGGCCTGCACAGGTTGTCACAGCCGCATCGACCCGATCGGCTTCATGCTAGAAAATTTCGATCCCGTGGGCAACTGGCGCGAACGTTGGCCCGAGGTCGATAGTCCGATCGACTCTACCGGAGTCCTACCTGACGGAACCCTCATCAACGATATCACCGATTTCAAAGCCTGGCTCGTCGACCACATCGACCTATTCTCCCAATGCCTGTCCGAGAAGCTGATGATATACGCCACTGGCCGCGTCCCCAACTATCTGGAGCGGCACGAGATTGCACAGCTCGTTCAAGAAAACCACGAAAGAGGAAATGGTTTCCAAGATCTCCTCCTGTCCCTTATCACCAGCGATATTTTTCGAACAAAGTGAGATAAGCCTATAATCCCTTTCTCGCCCCTCCTCCTAATGGTTCCCGAGGCGATTTCGCTTAAATCAAGCTGCCAAAACCCAAGGAAACAAATACTCGTTTTAAATTTGTTGAGCCAAACTGTAATGAGGCTGATTCTTCGTTCAGCGTCGGAAAGTTTCCCGCTCAAGCACGCCCACCATCTCATGAAGTTACTAAAAGGCATCGCGCTAACCGCTCGGCTTGGCATTATGGCGCTGTTCGCACTTTCGATCCTAAATAAGGAGGAAGCCCGGGCGGATTCAAAGACGGATAGACCGAACGTGATTGTCATCCTGACCGACGATCAGGGTTGGGGCGATCTGAGCGTTCACGGCAACACGAATATCAGCACCCCGAATATTGACCGCCTCGCTGCGGAAGGCATGGCATTCGACCGCTTTTACGTCAGTCCCATTTGCTCGCCGACTCGCGCTGAGTTTATGACGGGTCGCTACAATCCCCGTACCGGCGTTAAGTCCGCCAGTCGCGGCGAAGAGCGTTTGGATTTAGACGAGACTACCATTTTCGAGGATTTCAAAGCCGCGGGCTACCACACTGCGGCATTCGGCAAATGGCACAATGGCATGCAGCCGCCGTATCATCCGAATGCCCGGGGTATCGATGAATACTACGGTTTCTGTTCTGGACACTGGGGGGACTACTACTCCCCGATACTGGAGCATAACGGACAGATCGTGACCGGAGAAGGGTTCTTGATCGACGACTTTACGAACCGAGCAATGAACTACATCGAAGAGCACAAAGAGGAGCCCTTCTTTGTGTATCTCCCTTACTGCACACCTCACTCCCCGATGCAAGTGCCGGATCGCTGGTGGGACAAGTTCGAGAACCACGACCTACCGCTTCGCGCTCGCAAAGATCAGCCAGAGAATATGTCCCATGCGAGGGCGGCGCTGGCGATGTGCGAGAACATCGACTGGAACGTGGGACGCCTGATGGAGAAACTCGATGATCTGGAAATCGCCGACAACACTATCGTTATCTATTTCTCGGACAACGGACCTAACGGCTTTCGCTGGAATGTTGATATGAAAGGCCGTAAAGGCTCGGTTGATGAAGGCGGCGTGCGGTCTCCTTTCTTCATTCGCTGGTCCGAAAAAATCGAGGCGGGATCTAAAACCGATACTATTTCTGGAGGTATCGATTTGAAGCCGACTCTACTCGATCTCGCTGGTATCAGGGATACGGGTACGTTACCTGTGGATGGAGTTAGTCTAAAACCAGTGCTTTTCGGAGATGCTGAAAACTGGCCCGATCGACTTTACATCAATCACTTCGTTGGGAAAACCAGCGTGCGTAGTCAGCGATTTAGGCTTGGATACCAGGGGGGGCTGTTCGACATACCAAACGATCCGGGGCAGCGCGTCGACGTGAGGGACCAATTCCCTAAGGTTTACAAGGAACTCGTTGCAGCCGGAAAGAAATTCGATCGCGAGGTTGTCGCTGAACTGCCGGAGGGCAAAGACGAGCGTCCCTTTACGATCGGGCATCCGGACCTCGCTTTCACGCAACTGCCTGCTCGCGATGCCATTGCCACCGGAGATATTCAGCGATCTAACCGAGCTCCCAACTGCTCGTATTACACGAACTGGGTAAATACGGAGGATACTATCTCCTGGAACGCCGAAGTGCAGATTGAAGGCGATTATCAGGTGCAGGTTTACTATACCTGCACCGAAGGCGACCTAGGAACCGTGCTCGAACTGCGGAGCGGTGAAACCGCCATCACCAAAGAAGTGACCGTGGCGAACGACCCGCCTCTCGTCGGCGAGGAGTCGGATCGATCGCCCCGTAGAAGCGAGTCTTTCATGAAGGATTTCATCCCCTTGGATCTCGGCGTAATGCGCCTGAAGAAGGGAAAGATGCCGTTGGTCCTTTCAGCCCTTGAAATCCCTGGCCGACAGTCGATCGAGATGCGGCTTCTTATGCTCAATCGCATTTCGGATGTTAAATGACTGACGTTGCGAGTGCCAATAGGATACGAACGGTTTGAGCCCGATCCAGGACCATTTTTCAAAACGAGGACCGCGGGCCTTTTTGAAAGCCGAGAATGAATAGGGGCAGACCAATAATTGGCCTCTTGTTTAGGCGGATCGATCGATCGTTTGGACTTGTCCACATTAATACATCTGTATGCTCTTTCTCTCATGAGGTAGCCTTGGAATATGAGGGGTGATATCCTCAAAGGCCTTTGCAAGTTAACTTACCCAAATCTTCTAAAAAATCCTCTCGTGACGATTCGCAGTCTACTCATCATTTCCCTTGCGATTTTCCTCCTTATTGAATCGCAGGCTCAGAACTCGGATCGGCCTAATGTTCTGATGATCAGCATTGACGATCTAAACGATTGGACAGGCTTCCTCGATGGCCACCCGCATGTGCTCACTCCTAACATGGACAAGCTCGCCAAGCAGGGGCGCGTGTTCGCCAATGCCCACTGCGCGGTTCCGGTTTGCTCGTCCTCGCGTGTCAGCGTCATGTCGGGTGTGACAGCGACTACGCATGGCAGCTACGAGATCGGGCCCGCTTACCAAGAACTGCCAGCCTTGGCGGATGTACCCACAATTCAGCGACACTTTAAAAACAACGGCTACTACACTTTGGCGGGAGGCAAAGTGCTGCATCACAGTTTTGGCGATCGACTGGCGTGCGACATCGATCGTTCATTTGGCCGATATAAAGGAGTTAGGCCAAAGGAGATGATGAATCTTCCTGTGGGCTGGAGCAAGGCATGGGATTGGGGAGAGCATCCAGAAAACGATGCCGATTTGGGTGATTTTCAATTAGCGGAAAAAGCGGCCGAGGCCCTTCAAGAGAAGTTCGACAAGCCTTTCTTCATGTCGGTGGGGTTCTTTCGGCCGCACGTTCCGCTCTACGTCCCTAAAAAGTGGTTCGATCTCTACGATGTGGAACGGATTTCGCTTCCTGACAACCCAATCTCGGACCTCGACGATCTTCCAAAGAACTTTCTCAGCATCAACGACTATGCCCTGGCCCCGACGCATGTCGAAGTGCTCGAGCAGGGCAAACAGCGAAGCATCACCCAGGCTTACTTAGCCTCTATCAGTTTCGTAGATCATTGCGTGGGGATCGTGTTGAATGCCCTCGATTCCAGCACCTATGCCGATAACACAATCGTCGTCCTATGGAGCGATCACGGCTTTCACCTCGGAGAGAAACAACACTGGGCCAAGCGCACGCTTTGGGAGGAGTCTACGCATGTGCCGTTGCTTATCTCTGGACCGGGCATCGAATCAGGAGAAGCGACCAAGGAACCTGCTAGTCTGATCGATATTTTTCCAACCCTCGTCGAGCTTTGCCAGCTTTCCGAAAATCCCCATCTCGAAGGAGTCTCGCTGGTTCCTCAGCTCGACAACCCCGAAACGCCGAGAGAACAGCCAGCGATTACTTCATCCTACTTCGGCAATCACTCCATTCGCACGCGCGACTGGCGGCTGATCGTTTACGAGGATGGAGCCAAGGAACTCTATGATCATCGAAACGATCAAGACGAATTCCATAATCTGGCTGCCGATCCTGCTCACCAGGAGACTATTGAACGGCTCTCCCATTGGCTGCCGCAGAACGCAACGCCAGAGTTCAGGAAAACCTCCGAACGAGACAGGGCACACGTGAACTGAATAGCCAGGGCGCTCATAGCCCGTATCGGGCAGACTGCTCCGCTCAGCACCGATTTCTTGGTATTAAATTTTCAGCGAAAATCTTAGCTAAAAACGGCCTCATTATCGTCTAAAGAGATAGAGATTTCGCTCGAAGCAATTATAGAGGTCTTTGCCAGTACATTAAGTCCGACCTGAAAAAGCCCGTATGAAGTTTCCTCACAATCGTTATCTCATCGAAACGCTCAGACTGCTTCTGGTCTGTCTGGTCGCATTATCGTTCTTGTGGGTGGCCCAGGCTGAGCGTCCCAGCGTGCTTTTTCTGAATATCGACGATTGGAATGACTGGAACAGCGTGTTGGAAGGGCATCCTCAAGCGCTCACACCCAAGCTGGAGTGTTTCGCTGAACGCAGCGTTACCTTCACCCGTGCGATTTGTTCCTCGCCGGTTTGCTTTCCTTCCCGAACTGCAATCTTCTCGGGTCTGCATCCCGTGCGAACGGGAGCGAAGTCCAATTGGAATTGGGATAGGCCTTGGCGAAGCTATGTCCCCGATGCCATAACCCTGCCTAAATTCTTGAGTGCTCGCGGATGGAAAAGCGTGGGGATCGGAAAGAACTTTCACAACGGCGACCAAGCTGAGTTCGATGAGTACACGCGCCGCGGCAAAGAGCCAAGGCCGATCGCCGAAACCTACCGTAACATTGGTTCATCCGGCAGATGGGGCGTAGCATCCGTTCCGAATCATGAGATGCACGACTACCAATCGGTCAGCCAAGGGATCGAGGCCCTCGAATTGAATCCTGGCGGGCTCTTTCTCGCCCTCGGAATCTTCCGCCCTCACGTGCCTTGGGTCGTGCCTCAGGAATACTTCGATCGCCATCCGCTTGATACGCTGCGGATGCCGGAAACTCAGAAGGACGATTTGGCTGATTTGCCCGACCGTTTCAAAACCATCGCTCGTGCTCCCGCCAAGTTCGGTCCCGGTTATTACAAAGAACTAGAAGCCAAGGGCTATGACCGGGAAAAGGTCCAGGCCTACCTCGCGTGCGTCAGTTTTGCTGACGATCAGGTGGGCCGCATCCTCGATGCCTGGTACGCAAGCCCTCATGCGGAGAACGGCTATGTCATCCTTTGGAGCGACCATGGCTATCAATTGAGCGAAAAAGAAGGTTGGTCGAAAATGAAGCCTTGGTACGACTCCGCGCGCGTGAACCTTATGATCGCCGGTCCAGATCTTGCCGAAGGGGTATTCTGCAAGAAGGCCGTATCCCTGCTGGATCTCTATCCCACCTTGGTCGAGCTTATGGGTCTTGCCGAGCCTCCTCAAGGGCTCGACGGCAATAGTTTGGTTCCCTTGCTCCAGAATCCTCAGGCCGATTGGGACAAGCCCGTCCTCATGTCGAGCGAAGAGGAGGGGATTCGCTACGACGTGGTTTTGAGCAATGACTATCGCATGACGCGTTTAGCCACCGGAGAAACCGAACTCTATCATCTCGACAGCGACCCTCATGAGTTCACCAACTTAGCTGACAAACCTGAATACCAAGGCGTCATCGCGAAACTGAGCGAACACCTTAGCCTAAGACAGCCTAAACCCGACGCGGAGGGCTGGTTGGAAGCGGAGCACCTGCCTCATCAATCCTCGTCCGACTTCGAGAAGCGTGGTAACTTTCACTACCTCCAAGAGGATGCTGGAGCATCCCAGGGGGTGGCTGTCCGTGCCGATCTGAACAAAGGAGCCGGTAGCTATATCGAGTTCGCCCTTAAGATAGACCGTCCGGGAAATTACGATTTATCCCTATCACTCAATGCCGAGGGGGCTTGCGAGCTTTTGACGGCTCCCGTTGTCAACGATGCCAAGCAGGCAGATGAGGGGTATCCTATGACGAAACTCATGGACATAGAGAAGGCTCAGTCCGAAACTTTCGATCTTGTTTCAGCAAGGGGAATCCGCTTTGATCAGGTAGGCTTGCATTTGCTGCGCTTCAGTTCTCAAGTCCCCAAACAGCAGTTAACGATCGATCGAATACGGCTTCTGAGTCGTAACTAAAGTTTTAATACATAAAGAACCATGAATCGTCGCCACTTCATAAAACGCCGAGTAGCGGGAACAGCTATCCTGGCAGCTTCCGGCCTCGTGCACAAAGCGAGTGCTCAAAATCTACCTTCTCCCGATCGGCAAAACCCCGACATTCTCGATGTCGACGTACTCGTAGTGGGAGGCGGATCCGCAGGTCATGTGGCTGCCATTCAAGCGGGGCGCCTTGGCACGAAAACCGTCTTACTGGAACGCAACTCTCAGCTCGGGGGGACGACTACTACCGGAGGCGTCAATTTCCCCGGCCTCTTTCACGCCTGGGGAAAGCAATACATTTCTGGGATCGGTTGGGAACTCGTCGCGAAGACAATGAAGGTCGATGGAAAGGAATTGCAGGACTTTACCAAAGTCCCCAACCGCCATCCTGATCACCAAGTACGCGTTAATGCCCATCTGTATGCCTTGCTAGCGGAGGAGGCCTGTTTGGAAGCGGGCGTTTCCCTGGCCTACTATCAGTTTCCTCAAACGATCGAAAAAACCTCGGACGGCTGGCTCGTCACTGTAGTGGGGCAAGGGGTACAGTACCAGTTGCGCTGCCGCCAAATCGTCGATTGCACAGGCAGCGCTTCCGTTGTCGGTATGTTGGGCCTTGAACGGATGTGGAGCGACGTTCGCCAGCCCGGAACGCAAATGGTTGTCTTCAAGGGCTTCGACGAAAAAGTTGTGCAAGAGAACAAGGTGCTCATCCAGAAGATGTACGACGAAGCGATCGCAGACGGCAGGCTCCAGAAAGGGGATACGTGGAGAGGCAATGCAATGGCGCCGTTCAGTGGATCGAGTGGTAGCAACCACATCTTCGGCGCCAACTCATCCACTGCCGCTACACAAACTCAAACGAACTTGGCGGGTCGGAAGCACGTCTTGCGTATGCTCAAGTTCATGAAGACCATACCTGGGGGTGAGAACGCAACCATCGACAGGATGATGAACGAAACCGCCAGTCGCGAAACCTATCGTATCAAAGGCGAAACCATGATCACCGTGCGCGACTACACCTCCGGCCGGATCTTCGACGACGCTTTGTCCTACTCGTTTTATCCAATCGATTTGCACGACGAACACGGGGTGAAGCCTAAACCGCTCCCTCATGGCAAAGTGCCGACCATCCCAAGAGGCGCTCTGATTCCGAAGGGCTCGAAAAATATCATGGTGGCCGGTCGCTGCTTATCCAGCGATCGCCTCGCCAACTCGGCGGCCCGCGTGCAGGCCTCTTGCATGGGTATGGGTCAAGCGGCGGCAGTCACGGCTTCTCTGGCCGCCAAATCCGGCGTGACGCCAAGCGAAGTTCCGCTGAATCAGATCCATGCGAAGTTAAAGGAGCACGGCGCCATTGTCCCAAAAGGAACCAGGGTATAGGTTTTAGAGAATGACCAATAATTCCAATTTCTTCGTAACCTTGCCTCATTCACTTCTAAAGATCATTTCCTCTTATCGATATACCCTCCGGGTATACCTCAACTCGAAAGCCAACCTTTCGAATTCGAATGGCACTTCGTCTACTCGAAAGCGATTTATAGGGCACTCTCTTAGATGAGTCGCCAGCGCAGCGCCGTTTCCCTGCTGGTTGCATTCAGCTTCATCGTGTTGGCGGTGACGGGCGTGCTCGCCTTCATTTTGCCGTTTTCAATCCGAATCATCGGTTTGCATGCCCTTATCGGGTTTGGCTTCGTCGGCCTGATTGCCTTTCATGTATTCAACAATTTCAGACAGCTTTCTGGCTATCTGAGAAGCCGTGTGGTCTGGGGAACCTTAGTGGCCACTATTATATTGGTCGCCGTCTTTCTCTGGCAGCCCGCCCCGGTGCGCAAGGTGTTGCACCTAAGCGGCAACCTTGGCCCAGCCCTTGACCGCTTCGAAGTTACCGACGAAGGTATGCGTTACCAGTACGTCCCCGATCCGCGTTACCGGATGGCCTTGAACGTTCGAAGGGGTTCGGCTTTCGACGGAAGCAATCCTCCCGACTTCGCTATCTGGTTGGAGAACGCTTCGCACTATCATATCAAGACTCTGCATACGCCCCAGAGTCCAACTAGCACATCGGCAACTTTGCCTTACTGGGACTTCAAGCGGCGCGGTTGGGTAGAAGCGAAGCGGGAGGCGGATGCCTCTGGAAAGAAAATCGAGGAGGAGCTCGAAGTCCATGCCCTTGCCGGGGCGACTCAGAACAGCTCCTTCGATCCGGCCGATTACATTTTGCCTGATGAAGCGGAAGAATCTCTGCCTTACCGCCTGCTTATTGAAATCGACCAGGCGGATGACGATCAGGTTTCGCTTGTCTACGGCGTTGACATCGACAATGCCTACCCGCGGACGTTCCAGCTACTCGATCTCGTCGGCTACCCGGTAAGGGAAGAGGACGACGATGAGGGAAAGGAAGAATGGGCTCTCTACTACATTGATGAAACCTTCGACTCGGCCCTTAAATTAATCGATAGTGCCTTGCTTACCATTGAGCGTGGCAGTGGCGATAAGGGCAAGATGAGCAAATGATGAGGCACTCTCTTAACAACCTAGGAGCATAAATGAAAATCCACGCAAAGATCTCTTTTCCTCTAGGACTCGTTCTATTGGCCTTGCTCACTTGCTTGGCGGGATGCTCCCAGCACGAATCCTCGACGGCGAGTGAATCGAAGGCGGCGAAACGCCCCAACATCCTCTGGCTGGTCATCGACGACATTGGGCTTGAATTCTCCTGCTATGGTGAGGAGCTGATTGAAACCCCGAATATCGATAGACTAGCTAGAGAGGGTACCCGCTTCACCGATGCCTTTTTGACCTCCCCTGTTTGTTCGACTGCCCGTTCTGCTATGATAACCGGGATGTATCAAACCACGATCGGGGCCCACAATCATCAAAGCGGGCGGGGAAAGCGGAAAATCCACCTGCCGGGGGAGGTGGCACCTGTTCCGGTTCTGTTTCAAGCGGCGGGATACTTTACATCAAATGGGGACTACCCAAAGAAGCGGGATGGTCTGGGTAAAAATGATTACAACTTTGAGTGGGATGAATCCATCTATGACGCGCCCTACCATGGAGAAAGAGATGACAACCAACCGTTCTTTTCCCAGCTCCAACTTTGGGGAGGTAAGAACCGCCATAGTCAACGGTGGGTCGAGGAAGTACGGCCGGCGGCCTTGGAAAATGTGACTCTGTCAGAAAGCGTGCAATTGCCTCCTTACTATCCCAGAGATCCTCTGATTCTGGAGGACTGGGCTCAATATTTGGATACGGTTCAATATACGGATCAGTTGATTGGCCAGATTCTCGACCAGCTGGAAGCGGAAGGCATTCTTGATGAAACCGTTATCATCCTCTTTGGGGACAACGGCATTAGCCACGCTCGGGGCAAACAGTTCGTTTACGATGAAGGCATTCGTACGCCTTTGATTATTCGAGGACCGGGAATCGAGCGTGGCAAGGCCCGTGATGATCTGGTTGAGCATATCGACCTGGCGGCCACCTCTCTAGCCTTGGCTGGAGAAACGGTTCCTGAGTGGATGCAGGGAGATGACATTCTTGCCCAAGACTATGAGCCGAAGGACGCAGTATTCGCGGCCAGAGATCGCTGCGGGGAGACCGTCGACATGACGCGTTCCGTTCATACCGGAAAGTACAAATACATTCGCAACTTCTTTCCAGACCGTCCCCATCTTCAACCGACAAACTACAAGGATACAAAACCGATCCTTATCCGCCTGCGTGAATTGTATGCTGAGAGCAAACTGAACGCCTTGCAGGAAGAGCTGCTGTTCGCCCCTAAGCGGTCGCTCGAAGAACTCTACGATATCGAAGCCGATCCCTACGAAACGCAGAATTTGGTGGAAGATCCGAATTATGAGACTGTATTGAGATCTCTTCGACAGCGTCTCAAGGTATGGATGGAGGAAACCAAGGACCCAGGCCCAGAATCTACCGATGATTATGCCGCCGAAATGGAATACCAGATTGAAAGGAATCGGAGAAACCCAGCGGCCTATTCTGCGGTCAAAGGGAATGTCGAACTGTACAGACGTTGGGCCACCGAACGGCCGTATGTTCCACTATCTGAATAATCGAGTCCTATGATTATGAAAAACGTAGGTTGTATGGCTTTTTCAAAAGAGATTACTTCAATCGCGCTGTTCTTTCTGTTGTCCGGCCGCTTGCTTTGCGCCGCCGAAAACGATTCGATTGATTTTGCCCATCAAATTGTGCCGATCCTGCAGCGGCACTGTGCGGAGTGCCACGGGGGCGAGGAGGCCGAAGGCGGCTTTTCGATCAACAATCGACGACTTTTCCTGGAAGGCGAAGCAGCCGTTCCGGGCAACGCGTATGAATCGTTGTTCATCGAATTGATTCAAGACCCGGATCCTGAATATAGGATGCCCTCCGAAGAAAAGCCGCCCGTGCCGGAAGCGGAGGTGGCTTTGCTAAAGCGATGGGTTGACGAGGGACTTCCATGGGAGCCGGGTTTCACGTTTGGCGAACCAGCCTACGAGCAGCCATTGAAGCCCCGCTTGCCGGAGCTGCCGCCGGTCGTGGAGGGAAGGAACAATCCGGTAGACCGGTTCATCGACGCTTATCTGACTGAGGGTGGCTATCCGGATCCCCGGCCACTGGACGATTCGACTTTCCTGCGTCGCGTATCTATGGATTTGGTGGGGCTACTGCCAACAGTTGAGGAAACGCGAACTTTCCTCTCGGACAAATCTCCAGATAAACGTCAACGGGCAATTGATTCCCTTCTGGCTCGCGACATCGACTACACCGAGCATTGGCTGACCTTTTGGAACGATCTCCTGCGTAATGACTATGATGGTACAGGTTTCATCACTGGCGGTCGATCGCAGATCAGTATCTGGCTCTATGGCTCGCTTAAGGAGAACAAGCCCTACGATTCAATGATTAGCGAGTTGATCGCCCCCCCGAACGACGAAAGCTCGGGGTTCATCGACGGGATCAAATGGCGTGGTGTTGTTAGCACGGGCCAAAGCCTTCCTATCCAATTCGCTCAAAGCGTTTCCCAGTCCTTTCTCGGTATCAACCTGAAGTGTGCGTCTTGTCACGACAGTTTCATCGACAGATGGACTCTTGCGGATTCCTACAACCTGGCTGCGGTCTACTCCGAGGAACCTTTGGAGCTAACTCGCTGCGATAAGCCCACTGGCGTGATGGCAAAGGCCGCTTGGCTCTTTCCGGAAATTGGCCAAGTCGATCCATCGGCTCCCAAGACCGAACGCTTAGAGCAGTTGGCTGCTTTATTCACTCATCCTCAAAATGGTCGCGTCACGCGAACGATAGTCAACCGTCTCTGGGCCCAGTTTATGGGACGCGGCATAGTGCATCCACTAGACGCAATGGGTACCGAACCATGGAATACCGATCTGCTCGATTGGCTCGCTTACGACTTCAAGAAAAATGGATACGACATCAAGCAGACCTTGCGTCTAATTACCAACTCCCATGCCTACCAAAGCCAGGCTTCGAGTTTGAATGAAGGCGATAACGCTGACTACGTTTACCGTGGACCGGTATCCAAACGCCTGACCGCCGAGCAATTCGTCGATGCGGTTTGGAGAGTTGGCAATACTGCTCCCGCGGCTATGGACGCGCCAATCGCTCGCGACAAGGTTTCTGACGGTCTCGTTGAAGAACTCTCCGTACCCATTACCTGGATATGGGGAGCCTCATTGGATGATGGACTGCCTCCCCATGGAGAACGGGTCATCGCCTATCGAACGTTTTCGCCAGCGAAATCGCTAAGCTCCGCAACCTTCGTAGCTGCTGCCGATCTCGAATACGAAGTGATCTTCAATGGAGAGCTAATTTTTAGCGGTCGGGGATGGAAGGATCTTAAAGCGGGCGTTATCACCTCGCGAATAAGACCCCAAGAAAACTGCCTGTTAATCGGCGCTGAAAACGCCGGATCCAGGCCTAACGCAGCGGGGATTTTCTGCGCGATTCGCCTCGAATATAGCGATGGCAGCCATGAAGTCATACAAACAGACGAACAATGGCTAACCCGTTCCATCCCTCCTGACACCGCGGACCTGACCGAATACGACCTGGATTCCGGTGACTGGGATCGCGCTCGTATTGCTAACGATACCGGATGGGAAAAAGGAACCAATGAACGTGCCGGGACGATTCTTGCCAAAGCTTACGTGGGCCGAGACAAGCCCGTGCGGGCCGCTCTCGTGAAGAACAATAGTCTGATGCGAGCCCTCGGTCGGCCAAATCGGGATCAAATTGTCACCTCTCGACCGAACGAGCTTACCACCTTGGAGGCAGTTGATTTATCAACGAGCTTCCCGCTGATCGATTACCTGCGGTCCGGAGCTGGCAGATTGCTGGAGCGCCACGAGAAAGATCCAACTAGCCTCATCGACGACATCTACCTGACCCTGATGACTCGATTTCCAAGCAAAAGCGAACAACGCTTGCTGCGCGGCGCTATCGGACGGAGTCCGGACTCGGAGTGCGTGACCGACGTACTTTGGGCCTTGGTAATGACGCCCGAATTCTTCATTCTTCGATAGCCCTGAACCGTAATTTTAAATACATGAAGTTCGAAATCGATTCGACAGCTCCCGAGTCCATCGTCAGGAGGGATTTTATCAAGAAGCTTGCCCTCGCGTCGAGCGCGGCCTGGATGTCGGGAGTGCCAAGACTGGTTAGAGGAACCGGGTTTGAAACTCCCGCTGCTAAGGCCGATGCCTGTATCCTGCTCTGGATGGGCGGAGGAATGGCAGCCCCGGAGACCTTCGACCCGAAACGTTACGCTCCCTTCGAGAAAGGAATGGCGGTCGATTCTGTCCTGAGTACCTTCCCGGCGATCGATACCGTCGTAGATGACATCAAAATTTGCGCTGGGCTGGAGAACATCGCTCGTATCATGGATCGGGGTACACTGATTCGTTCCGCGGTGCAACCGGACCTGGGTAGCATTCTGCATTCGCGGCACCAGTACCATTGGCACACCGGCTACGTACCCCCGCAAACCGTAGCTTGCCCCCATATTGGCGCTTGGATGGCCCGAGTGCTCGGTCCCCGGAACGAAGTGATGCCGCCCTTCATCAACATCGGTCAGCGCCTGGAAGGCGTGGGCGAGAAAGAAGAGCTCAAGGCCTTCACCACAGCCGGTTTCTTCGGAAGCGAATACGGCCCGATGAACCTCCCGTTCCCCGAACAAGCCGCTCAATCGGTTCGTCCTCCAGATGGCATATCCGGCAAGCGTTTCGTCAATCGGAACAAGCTGTTTCGCAAGCTTGTGGATCGCAGCCCCCATCGCGAGTACGCGAGCGATTATCAACAGGAGTCGCTAATGCGATCGATGGAAAGCGCTTACCGGCTACTCAACTCGAAGGAGCGCGAAGCCTTCGGCATCGAGAAGGAGCCCAAAGAAAATCGCCAGCGTTACGACACCAGTCGGTTCGGTCGAGGATGTCTCCTGGCCCGACGCCTGGTCGAGAATGGAGCCCGCTTCGTAGAAGTGACGACCGAGTACGTACCATTCCTCCACTGGGATACCCACGCAGGCGGACACGACACGGTCCACCGAATGCACAGAGAAATTGACCGCCCGATAGCCCAACTCGTTTTGGACCTCGAAGAAAGGGGTTTGCTGGATCGGACACTCATCATCGTGGCCTCCGAGTTTAGCCGCGACGCGATGATAGAAGGCAAGCCGGGATCCGAGGCGAATGATCAAGCCGCATTCAAAGGCGATTTCATCGAAGAAGAAAAGCACTACGGACTACATCGTCATTTCACCGGCGGGACCAGCGTCGCTCTTTTCGGCGGAGGCGTGAAGAAGGGTTTTTTGTATGGCAAGACGGCAGATGAACGGCCCTTAGTCGCCGTCGAGAATCCAGTGACGATAACCGACCTTCACGCCACCATAATGACTGCGATGGGTATCAGTCCCAAGACCGAATTTTCCATCGAGGACCGCCCCTTTTACGTGACTGAAGACGGGAAAGGTTCCCCCGTTCGCGAAATCTTTGCATGAATTGTCGCCCCTCATGCCATCTGCCTAATAGAAGATTGATAAAGAGAGTGTGTGACCGCTGTGCGATTCGAGGATTGCGAAGATCCTCCTTCTTTCTATAACTCCAAGCATGAGGCTAGCCTGGATTTTTCTTTCCCTTCGACTCATATCCATTCTTTCCGCAGTCGATACCCTTCCTCAACGTGAGGTGAACAATGTTTACCGCTAGCCTATCACAACGGAGAACGCAGTGCCTAATCAATGGATCCGAGTAATGTGAGCCGCTATATGAAAGCGATACCAAACACCAAGGACTAACCCCTTAACCTACTTTTCAATGATTCACGCCAAGGGCTTATTAGCGATCGACTGGATTATTATCGCGGTCTACGCCTTCTCCACGCTCTACCTGGGCTGGTGGTTCGCGCGAAAGCAGAGGGACGCCAATGAATACTTTGTTGGATCGGGAAAAATGAACCCCTTCCTGATCGGCGTTTCTTTGTTTGCGACGCTGTTGAGCACTATTTCATACATGGGCATACCTGGTGAAATGCTCGGAAAGGGTCCGGTCAACATGACCGATATACTCTCCTATCCTTTCATTTTTCTGGTGGTCGGTTTTGTGCTGTTGCCGGTTTACATGAGAGTCAAGGTCACCAGCGCCTATGAATTGCTGGAAAATAAACTTGGCCTTAGCATTCGTCTATTGGGCGCCTCGCTTTTTATAGTGCTTCGTTTGTTTTGGATGACGCTGCTCGTGTTTCTTACGGCCAAGGCGATTGCGATCATGATCGGAGCGGATGAGAAATACATTCCCTGGATCGTCGTTATAACTGCCGTGTTCGCGATAACGTACACGTCTTTAGGGGGTCTCCGTGCAGTGGTTATCACCGACCTCATGCAGACCATCCTGCTTTACGGCGGCGCCTTGCTGGTCATAGGGACCATCACCGTTAAGATGGGTGGATTCGGTTGGTTCCCAACCGAGTGGCAGACGGACATATGGGATACACAACCCATTTTCAGCCTCGATCCATCCACGCGGGTCACCGTCGTGGGGGCTATCCTTACCGTGTTCGTCTACGCCTGTGCAAATGCCGGTGGCGATCAGGTGTCTATCCAACGGTTCATGGCGACCAAAGATGCTAAGACTGCGCGTAAGGCGATCGGTATCCAGCTCTGTGTTGCCGCCATCGTTACCCTTACGCTTGCTGTTACCGGATTGGCCCTGCTCGGTTATTTCCAAGCGAATCCTCAGTTCCTTCCGGCGGGAATGACGCTTAAGGAAAATGCTGATAAGATCTTCCCCCACTTTATCGCCTTCCACCTCCCGCCAGTGGTCTCGGGTTTCGTGCTGGCCGGACTCTTTGCGGCCGCCATGTCCAGCATCGATTCCGGCGTCAATTCCATCACCGCCGTCGTGATGACCGACTACCTTGATCGCTTTGGCATCAAGCCTGAGACCGAAAGAAAACACGTCTTTTTCGCGAGAAGCTTGGCTATCGGCATCGGTGTGATTGTCGTTTTGGCTAGCGCATTGATAGAACACGTGCCAGGCAACATTACCGCCGTCACCACTAAAACGGTGAACCTGCTTACGGTTCCCATCTTCATCTTGTTTTTCTTCGCCCTATTCGTTCCGTTTGCCAACGCACCCGGTGTTTGGATCGGAGTCACTTGCAGTATTACTACCGCCATTCTGATCGCATTCTCCGGCCCCATATTCGGAATGAATGAACAGGGACTGGACCCCGTCAGTTTCCAATGGATATCCCCATCGGCATTGCTCGTCGGCATTAGTTCAGGTTGCGTGGCGTGTAAGGTATTTTCAATGACGAACTCCCCGATAAATCCTCCTAACGTTTAGGATTAATTCTGAATTTTTCGCCACAAACCTTCCCGAGAGATTTTTAAATTTCACTTATTCAACCCCCAAATGAAACGGCCTCTCGAGAAACTTCCTATCTTTAGACAGTTTCTGTATAGTAATCTATTTGGAGAGATTGAATACAACACTGGTTCAGGAGTGCGATGTAAGCTTTTGCTTGGATAAGAAAATAAAGGAAGGTCTTTGCTTTTGTTTTCCGGATGACGTGTAAACGTTCTCAGTTACTCGCGCCTGGCATAATACAGCCCCCTCATGGAGTTTGTATTCAGAGGAAAGGGCTTTTGCGATGCTCTCATGAACGCCGCTATGTTTAAGGCGGTTGAACATAGTTTTGATTTTGGCCTGTTGTTTTGCATTTCGGATATTGAAAAAGTTGACGAGCGAAGTGGATGGATTAAGCTGTCGCATAGCTCCATGCTATTCATCGATGAGTCCGTAAACGACGGGATTCTCCCAGGCAAAAACATTGCCATGTACTTTCCTCTGAAACTCAGTACCTTTCCTACTCGGGACATTCACCTACAAGGCAATGACTGGTGAGTCGATTAACTGTCGCGATGCACTTGGAAAACCGAATCCGTATATTACCTGACAACGTCGAAAGACACATTAAAACTTTGTCTGAAGAAATTGGGGTCCGCTTAGCTGGATCCCTCGGAGAAAAACGGGCCGAAGAATATATAGCGGCGGAATTAACTCATTATGGAGCTGAAGTTCAGATTGAAAGATTCCCCATTCAAGAGCGGGCTGTAGAAAGAGAAACGCTCCAGATAAAGCTTAATGGAAAATGGGAATCCTTCTCCTGCTCTTTATTGGGCAATGCATTGGGAACAAAGGGTGAAACAAAAGAGGCGCCAGTTGTTTTCTTTTCGTCGCAAACAGACTACCAGCGAAAAGATCTTTCCTATCTCTCGGGTAAGGCCGTTGTACACTTGGGTAGTCACATTGAAAAAGCTGACAATTACAGACGGTTAATAAATGCCAAGCCGGCCTTTGTATTATTTGTCGATGTTCGCTTTCCAGGAACGGTAGTAACGGCGGACGGCATGTTTCCGGCCTACACACACAAGTACGGCGGGATGACCATAGCCAGTGTTGCCTATATGGACGCCTGGAAGTGGAAACAAGAGGAGGCGAGCACAGCTAGACTCTGTATCTATGGTGAAATGCGTGAGAGCTCATCATCCAATATCATCGCCGAGTTGCCGGGGACTGACTTGAGTTCGGAAATACTCTTTGTTGGATGCCATCACGATACTCAGGCTGATTCTGTTGGAGCGGATGATAATGCCACAGGAGTTGCTGCCGTGTTGGCAACAGCACAGGTGCTGGCGAAGCTGCCACGAAAACGGACGATACGGTTAGTCAGTTTTGGAGGAGAAGAACAGCTCTCGGTTGGCAGTTCATTCTATGTCAGACAGCGGCGAGAAGAACTGAAAGATCGAGGTGGCTGTATGTTCAACTTTGACTCTTTTGGGTCCTTAATGGGGTGGACAAATCTTTCTTGCATCGGCTCTGAGGAATTGGGCGACTATTTCAATCGAATGTTCATGGGACAAGATGAGTATCTTGCTGTGAAGCATGAAATCGTGCCCTATGCCGACCATTTCCCTTTTGCCGCGGCAGGAATTCCTGGAGTCTATCTCGGGCGCTCTAATTGTGCCTCAGGCCGCTTCTTTCATCATCGTCCTGACGATACCATATCCAAAATCAGTATTCCTCTATGTACAAAACTCATTCAGGTGGGCTGCCTAAGTTTATTCAAATTGGCTAATGCTGAATCTCTGCCATTCCGACTAATTGTCTCCGAAGATTCGCAGGCGGAAATTGAAAAGATGTGGCAAGAAATTTTTGGCGGTTGGGAGGGCTTCAGTTAGGGCAAATTGGTTGGCTAGCGCGATTCGATGATTGCGTAGGCGGGCTCGCACTCTAGAACACAGGCCATGAGGTTCGATTGGATTTTTCTTCTCGTTGGATTCACATTTACTCTCTCCGCTGCTGATACCCTTCCTCAAGTTGAGGTGACGAATGTTCGTCGTGCCTATCACAACGGAGAGCACAATGCCTTTACCGACCTGATCCGATGGAAGGGACAATTCTGGCTGACGTTTCGTAGCTGTCCCGATGGACACATGGTGCATCCCACGTCCTCGATTCGGATCCTCTGCAGTTCTGACACGCAGGAGTGGAAAGAAGTCCATCGTTTTTCCGTACCGCGTCGCGATACACGAGATCCTCACTTCCTGGTTTTTCAAGACAAGCTCTTCGTTTATACGGGAACTTGGTGGAGTGGCGACGACACCCTTCCGCGCGAGGATTACGACCTTAACAAGCACCTTGGATATGCTGTCTATTCGGAAAGCGGCGATAGCTGGAGCGAACCCACTCAGTTGGAAGGTACTTATGGCCACTATATTTGGAGGGCTGCCACCCATGATGGCAAAGCTTACCTCTGCGCTCGCCGCAAGCGGAACTATTCGGAGCAGGAAACCGGTGCTGGAGGAGCTTCGATCGTCGAATCCGCCATGCTCGAAAGTGAAGATGGACTGAATTGGAGATTTCACTCCCTATTCCAGGCCGACCGGGGAAACGAAACCGCCTTTCTTTTTGAAGAGAATGGAAACTTGCTCGCCATCAGTCGCTGTGGAACGGACACGGCCCAATTGGGCACTGCGGTTCCACCCTGGATGGGAAAAAAGATTGTCGATCTCCCTACCTATCTTGGCGGTCCTCTGCTCGCTCGATGGGGATCTCGATATTTGGTCGGTGGACGCCGAAATACTGAGAACGGAGCAAAGACAGCACTCTACTGGCTTGTTGAGGAAACGCTTTCTCCAATCGTCGCACTCCCAAGCGGCGGCGATAATTCCTATCCCGGTTTTGTCGAGCTGGATGACGGTAGCGGTATTGTATCCTGGTATTCCAGTCACGAGAAAAACTCAGACGGAGAATCCATCACTGCGATTTATCTTGCGAATCTCAAACTCGAGAAGCCGTAGTACGTAACGGCGGGTGAATAGAATGGTGTGCAGAGGATGCTGAAGAAGTAGCTTCTCTGGGTAGTTGGCGAGAGTTTGCTCGGAGCACGATTTCGAACAAAGAGATATGAAATTAGGCCAAAACGCCGTCGATCAAATGACCGTGGACGTCCGTTAGTCGGAAGTCGCGGCCCTGGAAGCGGTAAGTGAGGCGCTCGTGGTCGATGCCCAGTAGATGGAGCATTGTAGCATGTAAGTCGTGCACGGAAGTTGGGTTTTCCTCGGCTGCATATCCGAAATCATCGGTAGCCCCGTAAACGGTGCCCCCCTTAATTCCCCCTCCTGCCAGAAAGATAGAGAAGCCTTTGATATGATGATCCCTTCCATGAGGATGATGGCCCGCTGCTTGGCTCATTGGCGTGCGGCCGAATTCGCCACCCCAGATTATGAGCGTATCATTCAGCATCCCGCGCACTTTGAGATCCTTGATCAGGGCAGCAGTTGGTTGGTCAACTAGCTTGGACACTTTTGTGAAATTCTTATCGAGGTTGCTGTGGTGGTCCCATCCCCGGTGGTAGAGTTGGATGAAGCGAACGCCACGTTCGGCTAGTCTTCGAGCCATGAGGCAATTAGAAGCGTAGCTACCATCGCCTGGCTCGCAGCCGTAAAGCTCGAGTACATTTCCCGGTTCTCCTGAGAAATTGGTTAACTCGGGAACGGATGCTTGCATTTCATAGGCAAGCTCGTACTGGGCGATTCGGGTGGCAATCTCAGGATCATGCTGCCGGGATAATAGATGCGTATTCAAGGAATTGATGGTCTCTACCAGATCTCCTTGAGATTCACGACTGATGCCGTCGGGATTGCCCACGTAGTAAACGGGATCGCCCTGGGATCGCAATTCGACCCCCTGGTGCTTGCTAGGAAGAAATCCATTGTGCCATTGGCGAGCTGAGATAGGCTGGTCCTGGCCGCCTCCCTCAGAGGTAAGTACGACGTAACCAGGAAGATTGTCTGACAAACTACCCAATCCGTAATTTGTCCAAGCTCCCATGCTGGGCCGACCCGGGATGATAGAGCCCGTATTCATGAAGGTATGGGCTGGGTCGTGGTTGATCTGTTCCGTGTACATCGATCGTACAACTGCGATTTCGTCGGCCAAGGAGGCGATGTGAGGAAAACGGTCGCTAATCAACATGCCGTTCTTGCCGTGTCGGGAGAAGGGAAAGCTTGGTCCTTTTACCTTGAGTTCCGCTCCTTGCAATTGGGCAATTTGCTCCCCTTTAGTAAAGGATTCGGGCATGGGTTTGCCGTGATTCTTTTCTAAAATCGGCTTATAATCGAAAGTCTCCAGATGTGAGGGGCCTCCTGCCATACAAAGGTGAATGACCCGCTTCACTTTGGCAGGGTGATGCATACCTTCGAAGCCAACCGCCCCTTTGCCTACTTTGTTACTCGCTATAAGGTCGCCCAAAGCGAATACGCCGAGACTCGTTAGAGATTGCTTGAGAAAGGAGCGACGATTGATGTCTTGAATGTATTGTGAAACTGGATGCATCGTAAGTGAGGATGAATAATAAGGTATGAAAGTGGAAGAATCTGCTATTTTTGTATGAGCGGGCTTAATTAGAACAGTATAATGGGTAGCTTGCGTTTTCGGTAGAGGATGGAAACCTATGCTACCCTTCTGTCGCTCTGACTAATCAGGAGCTCCTGATTTACCAAAGGTTCAATATCTCGTGATGGTTTCGTGCAAATTTAGGACTGCCCGACTTAGGCTGGTCAGAGCTGCGAGCTCGGCGGGATCGAGCTCTTGGCTCGGGGAGTGGAGTCCCACTTCTAAAAATGGTTCGGCTTGATTGGATCCATCGCCAAAGCGCATTCGCTCTCTATCAAGGAAAGCTTTCAAAGCCCGTCGCTCTTTGGCGTTTGGCTTGCGAGCCAAGGCCCGCTCGTACACGGTATTAATACGAGCGTTATCGTTTTTCTCAGCTATAAGAATCTCTGCCAGCGCTCGGGCCGCTTCTACCTGGGTGGGATCGTTTAGAAGTGTGAGGGCTTGTAGCGGAGTGTTGGACAGTTCCCTTTTGATGATACATTCGTCTCGGCCCCCGGCATCGAAAGTGGAGAGCATCGGATGCAGGAAAGTGCGTTGCCAATGCATATACACGCCGCGTCGGTACTGGTCTTGGTTGGTATCGTGATTGTAGGCGACTTTAGGGAAATTGAGGTTCCTGTAGTGCCCTTCGGGTTGGTAGGGGCGCACACTGAGGCCGCCCATCTTTGGATTAAGAAGCCCGCTAATAGACAAAGCATTGTCGCGAATCATCTCGGCGGGTAAACGAACGGCACTTTGGCGAGCTAGTAACCGATTGTAAGGATCTAAGCCGAACAGTTTTTCGGAAGCGTTGCTGGTCTGGCGGTAAGTGCGGGACAAAACAATCTCACGAACGACGTGCTTTATATCCCAGCCGGAATCGATGAACTCGGCCGCGAGCCAGTCGAGAAGTTCCGGGTAGGATGGATACTCTCCTTGGAGTCCCAAGTCCTCCGGAGTCTTAGAAAGGGGCGTTCCAAAGAAAATAGCCCAAAGCCTGTTGGTAAAAGCTCGGGCGGTGAGCGGGTTGTCTGGGTGAACAATCCATTTGGCGAGATCGAGCCGATTCAAGCGTCGCGATTCCTGGGTGGCGAGTGGTTGGTGGAGAAATTTTGGCGTAGCAGGCAGAACCGTTTCCCCGCTGTTATCCATCCAGTTCCCGCGAGGCAGAACTTTAACTTCGCGCGGAGCGGCACTCACAGTGAGGGGCGTGTAGCGATCATCATAGAGTTCTTTTTTGAGCTCGTTAATTTCTCGCCGCTCCGCCGCATAGGTCTCCGCGTGGTCGACGTAGAATACTCGACGCAAAACCTCTTCGTGTTCTGGCGTATCTGCTCCATTGATAACATGCTCAAGAGCTTTCCGATTTTTCTTATCGATTAGTTTGTAGATAGACCCACCCCGCATCGTACGTAACTTGAAGGCTCGAAAACTACTTTGACCTCCCTTTAGTGGAAGAATGGATACAAAGGTGGCCTCAGCAGGAAGATCCAGTTGGGCCATTGTGATGCTGATTTGATGCCAGACGCCTTTGTAAAGAAGCGGAGTAATTTGAAAGGCAGGGGCTGTCGATTTGCTATCTAGCTCATTCTCGTAGTTGTCGCCAAGATGATAAGCTTTCTTTTTTCTTTCTCCATCGATTTCATAGATTAGCTCGATACCCAAACTTCCGCGTCCGGCGCTATCGATACGGGCGTTGAATTCTAGGGCGGCAGTGTGGTCAATCGGATAGGGATAGTGGCTAAGGTCAATGGATTCTGCAGAAGTTGTGCCTCGATGTTCGTTAGTGTATTGGAGGGGGAAGTACGTGGGAATATTTTTTTTGCTTAACCGTTCTTGCAAGGCTATCCATTTGGCCAATTCGTGTTCCGCTTCCACCGATCCCTTTGCCAGGACCGCTTCCCGTTTGCGGATCTCATCTTTAGCAGCATCTGGGTTTTCGTGAAAGATATAGTTTGGAACGGTGAGTTCGGGTCCAAACACGCCGGTATGGATGGACCCGTCGTTAGCTATGTACTGATATGGGTCCTCCTGATAATTGCCGTCGTCCGTGTAGGCTCCTTTTTCCAGGATATCGGCAAAGAAGGCGGCCATGCTATAGAAGTCTTTAGTTGTGAATGGATCGAACTTGTGATCATGGCACTCCGCGCAGGCCATCGTCGAGCCGAGCCAGTTCGTCGCCGTGGTGCGAACGCGTTCCGATTGGTATTTTTTAATGTATTCCTTATCTTGGATACCGCCTTCCCGGCTGACTTGATTCAATCGGTTGTAGCTGGCGGCGACGAGTTGCTTGATAGTGGGATTAGGTAGGAGGTCGCCGGCAATCTGCTCGATAGTAAATTGATCGAAGGGCTTGTTTTCATTGAAGGCCTCAATGACGTAGTCGCGGAAAGGAGTGGCATCGCGCACCTGGTCGCCGTGATAGCCAACGGTGTCGGCATAGCGTACAGCGTCGAGCCAGTGGATGGCCATTCTCTCGCCGTAATGTTTGGATGTTAGCAAATCGTCGACTGCCTTCTCGTAGGCATCTGGATCCGTCTCGTTGACGAATGTCTGAACTGCTTCGGGTTTGGGCGGTAGGCCGCTAAGATCGAAAGATAGGCGGCGAAGCAGCGTCGCTTTCGAGGCTTCGGGCGAGAGTTTCAATCCTTTCTTCTCGAGTCGACGAGTGACGATCTCATCGATGCTTTCGAAGGGAGGGCGTTCGATGGGTGCGTAGGCCCAATGGTTTTCATATTCGGCTCCTTCTGCTATCCAGCGTTGCAACAATTCCTTTTCCTTATCGCTCAGCGAATGGTTGGATTTCGGCGGAGGCATGACCTCATCGCTATCCTCGCTGAAAATCCGGTAGACTAGTTCGCTCTCATTGGGATCGCCTGGCACAAAGGCGAAGGCCTCGATGGCATCCTCGCGGATATCTAGTCGTAGATCTGCTTCCCGCGTTTCACGATCCGGCCCGTGGCAAAAAAAACAATTGTTGGAAAGGATGGGGCGAATCACTCGGTTGAAGTCGACCTCATCAGCGAAAGTGATTTTCGAGTCTATCGTGGATGCCACGACAAGAATTGCTACTAAAACTCTGATTATTTTGGCAAGGGCTTGTAAGTGTCGGACGGAGGGAGATGAGAAAAGCATTCGGACAATCTGGTCGGGATTCGAGAATTGGGTCTATAAGCCGTCCTGCTGGGAAATCAATCAAATCCGATTTTTCGGGTATTCTGGGGGTAATCGGACAAATGGACATCGTCGGGTTGGATCTCCTCTCCCACGATGCGGGATCAGGTGCGAGATCGAATGCAATGCTTGCGAACGATGTTAAGAACTCGCTTTTTAATTCTTATGTTATTTGTATCGCGTACGAAAACGGGATTGCGATTGCTTGGTTGGGTACGCGTAATGCCACCATGACTCGAGCACCGTTTCCTCTTTCATTGCCGATTCTTTTCTCGGCAGTCATTTTCCTGAGTCTGGCTTTTGGCGAGGAGCGTGTTGAATGGGTGGGCTCAAAGATTCGTGGTACGCCAGAGCCCATCCCCGCCTACCAGGCTGAGCCGATATGGCCGCACATCAGCTTCACGAACGCGTTGGCGATCACGATTCTTAAGTCTCGTGAGCGGATGTTTGTTACCGAGCAAAAGGGAAAGATTTGGATACTGCCATCCGATCTCAATGCGAACCCCGAGAGTCCTGAGCTATCGGCGGATTTGAGCACGTTTGTTCATGGATTTCTCAATACCTATGGTCTCGCTTTTCACCCAAGATTCGAAGTTAACCGGTTGTGCTACGTCTTCTATACTTCGATTCTTCAATCTGGTGCTCAGAAGTCTACGGTTAGCTCTTTTCGTCTCGATGATTCGCTCAGAGTATTGCCCGAAAGCCGGGAGGATATAATTTCTTGTGGAGTTGGCGGCCACAATGGTGGGAACATTCAATTCGGTCCCGATGGAATGCTCTACATACCAGTCGGAGATTTAGCTCCGCCCGACCCGCCGGACCTGAACAACAATGGCCAGAATTTGGAGACCATAGCAGGAGCGATTTCCCGTATTGATGTAGACCGGCGCGATCCCGGTATCCCTTACGCAATCCCGAAGGATAATCCTTTTGTAGGTATACAAGGTGCTCGTCCTGAAATCTGGGCCTTCGGGTTTCGCAATCCGTGGAAGATGGATTTCCACCCAATTACTGGCAATATATGGCTAGGGGATGTAGGCTGGGAATTGTACGAGATGATCCATCGGGTGGAGAAAGGTGGCAATCACGGTTGGTCTGTAGTTGAAGGCCCAGTACCGGTCAAGCCGGACCAGAAACGCGGACTAGGACCGATTGTCTCTCCTGTCTTAAGCTACTCGCATGACACGGAAGGAGCATCGGTAACTGGTGGCTTTTTCAATTCGGGAGAACGTTTTCCTGAGCTAAAGGGCGCTTACATTTATGGCGATTGGTCCAATGGGAAAGTCTGGGCCCTGGAATGGGATGGTGAAAAGATGGCTCAGAACTATCTCATCGCTGAAACGCGCAAACAGATCGTATCGTTTGGCGATGTGTCTGGCGGCGAGATCATCTTTATAGACTGGCCCGATGACCAACGGCTTCATCGGCTCGTCCCCAATCCGCGAGAGGGTGAAGTGAGCGACTTCCCCAGCCGATTGAGTCTCACTGGCCTTTTCGAAGATACTGAAAATGAGATTCCCGCTCCGGGAGTCTACGGATTTTCCATCAATTCACCCATGTGGCAGGAGGGAGCAGAGTCTAGTTACTGGGTAGCCATTCCTGAGAAAGATGGATTTAAAACGAGTATTGCCAGACCTCAACCGTTTATACTGACCCAGTATCGGGAGGTAAAAGACTCCGTACTGGTAAAGACAATACGTTTGAACGAACAGCGAGTGGAAACGCAAATCCTGCACTGGGATGGGTATTGGAATGGCTATACTTATCGGTGGAACGAAGAGCAGACAGATGCCACCTTAGTGGCTCGCGAAGGACTGACGACGACGGTCCAAGGTAAGCCATGGCGCTTCTACGCCAGAAACGAATGCATGCGCTGCCACGGAAGCAATTTTCATAAGCCACTGGCTTTTTTCCCAGGTCAGATGGCCCGTGATGATCAAATCAAGCGATTCTTGGGCTTGGGGCTAGTCGACGATGCATTCGAGAAAGCCGCTAAGATTCAGCCGATGGGTAATCCTTACGACGAATCACTCGCTTTGGAAACCAGAGCACGGTCTTGGATCCATAGCAACTGTGCGGGATGCCATCGGCGTTCGGGTGGGGCAGGAATTGTCTCGATGATGAATATCACGACGACCAATGAAAATATGCGTATATTGAACTTCGGCCCCAGTCGAGGCAGTTTTGGGCTCGAGGGGGCGCCGCTAATCGAGCCAGGGAATCCCTATCGATCTATTCTCTATTATCGCATTGCCACAAAGGGGGCAGGGCATATGCCGATGATCGGGGTACCTTCGATTGATCGTGAAGGGGTGCATGTCGTGCACGATTGGATACGTTCGTTGCAACCCGATGTGCCCATCGCCAAGGCTGTGCTGGACCCGAAAAATGTGGAGGAAGCGTTAGCTTTATATCACCAAATCCAGACGGGGTCCCTTTCGGAATCCGATCGGGAAAAGGCCTTGGCGCACTGCCTCTCCCATGAAGACCCCTTTGTCTTGAATCTATTTCTAGGTATGTAGGATCACATGAACCGATCCATGGGTGATAAGATTTCGTCGATTGGGAACGAACTGGCTTTACCCTATTCAGTAGCGGATGTTGATGCCTTCCCTTCCCAACCGAGTGGCAGGTTTAAAACGAATACGCATACAGCAGTTATGAAAGGAATTGTAGCCAGCATTCTAATGACATTTGGGGCCGGTGGTTTGCTCGCCGTCGGCAAGCCCAACATCCTGTTCATAGCGATAGATGATATGCGGCCTGAATTCGGTTGCTACGGTTCGGACCTGGCGATCACGCCTAATCTCGACCGATTGGCAGGAGATGGTCTGCTGTTTAATCGGGCCTATTGCCAACAGGCAATTTGCAGCCCTTCTCGGGCTAGCCTAATGACGGGAGCTCGACCGGATACGATAGGCATTATTGAGAACTACACCTACTTTCGGGAAACCAATCCGGATATCCTTACGCTGCCTCAGCACTTGATAGCTAACGGTTACGAGACGGTTTATTGCGGGAAAATTTATCATGGGCGTTTCACTGATTCCGAAAAGTCCTGGAGTCGCGATCCCGTCAGCCGCTTGACCGGTATGGGAAGGCCTGTGCCTTATGCCAATCCGGAGAATATCGAGATTCGCAGGCGGAATCGAGCGGAAGCAGAAGCGAAATACGACGAGAAGTCCCGAGCTGGTTTGGGGAGTGGGCCTGCCTACGAGGCAGGTGATGTCGAAGACCATTTTTACGTGGATGGCTACCAAACCCAAATAGCCATCGCCACTATGAAGGAAATGGTGACTGAGGGCAATAAGCCCTTTTTCTTGGGGCTGGGTTTTGCTCGCCCGCATTTGAATTGGGTAGCGCCCACGAAGTACTGGGATATGTATGACGCTTCCGAGATCGATCTAGCTGAGCACATCGGTCCGCCTGAGAATGGGGCGTCGATGGGACTACATGCATCATTCGAACTTCGAGTTAGGCATGGCATTCCTAAGAAGGGCCCGATAGGCCCTGTTTTGGCAACTACGCTGCGTCATGCCTATCTGGCCTGTACGAGCTATGTAGATGCGCAGATCGGTCATATGATCGATGCCCTGGACGAAGTGGGTATCCGGGAAAACACTATTATAAT
>Ga0310343_10000055_pt1 | contig 43986 bp, 41 predicted proteins | sample HC15DNA2025_MG_FD_203519 | JGI IMG/M metagenome (GOLD analysis project Ga0310343, IMG submission 203519) | Marine microbial communities from station ALOHA, North Pacific Subtropical Gyre - HC15-DNA-20-25_MG | ecosystem: Environmental > Aquatic > Marine > Oceanic | place: Pacific Ocean: North...
TTAATATCAATGATTTCTTTCTTAATCAATTTTTTATAAATTGGTTTTCCATAAGGTGCTAATCCCATTAATTTATATTCTCCAGAGTTCACCTTAAAACCAGAAAAATAAGTAAATGCAGAGTACAGCAATCCTAAAGAATGTGGGAAATGAATTTCTTTTAAAAAATTTATTTTATTGTTATCACCATATCCAATAGATGTAGTAACCCATTCACCCACCCCATCCATAGTTAAAATCGCTGAAGAATTAAATGGTGAAGGATAAAATGCACTGGCAGAATGAGAAACATGATGTTCTGCAAATAAAATCTTGGATTCAATTAAAGACTTATCTTTAATGTTATAAAAATTGGAAAAATTATCAATAAGAGTTTTTTTTAAAAATAATTTTTCTTTAATCCAAATAGGAATAGCGTTTGAAAAAGATTTAAATCCTAAAGGTGCCTCAGATAAATAAGTTTCTAATATTCTTTCAAACTTTAAAAATGGCTTATCATAAAAACCAATAAATGTAATATTATTAAAATTAATTTTTGCTTCATCAAAACAATAATCAATTGAGTGTTTTGGAAATGATTTATCATGCTTCTTTCGCGTAAACCTTTCTTCTTGGGCAGCAGCAATAATTTTTCCGTCATGAACCAAACAAGCAGCAGAATCGTGATAATATGCTGAAATACCTAATATGTAATTTTTATTTGACAACTAAAATAAAATATAAATGAAAGGGGCTATAGCAGAACTTTCAGTAAAAATAATTAACAAACCAAATAACAACATGATTATAATAATAGGAGCTAACCAAAATTTTTTTCTAACATACAAAAATTCAAATAGTTCAAATAAAAATTTCATTTAAAATTGTTTCTTTAAAGAATTTGGTGGGAAGTCTCTACTTCTAAAATATGATTTTTTTTCTTTATTAATTTTTTTATCCAACAAATCAATTTGTAATAATTTAAACAGAATTGATAAAGGTGTGAAAATAAAATAAAAAAGGAACATAATTATTAAAAAAGAATTTATTCTACCAATGTAATTACCTAAGATTTCAAAAATAAAATAAATCTTTGACTTATGATAAAATAATGGATAAAAAAAACTAATGCTAAAATTTAAAATTGCAATTAATAAAAACATATTATTCTTTAAAAAAAATCCCGTTACTAGAAATAATAACGATAAAATAAAACCAAAAATTCTGAACCTGTTAGTTTTCATTATAGTGTTTCTCTTTGATATAATTTTCTTGGTAATATCAAACTTTTTACTATTCTTACGATAATAATTGGAATTAAAAGACAAGAATAAAGAATATTTAAAATAAAATTAAATTTTGAATTATAATGTTTAAAGAAAAATCTTATTAATGAAATTGATGAAGTTATTATTGAACTAATTTTATATTTATAAATACTACTTCCACCAATATGAATCATTTTAGATTTTATTGTATAAAAAATGTCTAAATTCAAATTTTTTACCCTTTTACATAAATCAACATCACTAAAAAACATTGGAAAACTCTCATCAAAACCACACAACTTATCAAATAATTCTTTTTTAATAATGAAAGCAGCACCTGCAGTTTGATCAACACTCATTTCAGTTTTGTGATTAAAATCTCCCATTTTCCATCCGTTAAATAATTTACTTTTTGGCCAAAACTGATTAAGAAAAAATAATTCCGTAAAAATATTCCAATGGGTAGGAAATCTTCTACAAGAATATTGAATTTTACCATTTGGAAAGACTAATTGAGGGGAAATAATTCCTATAGATTTATTTGTATTCATTATTTCAATAAGAATTTCAATAGATTTATCTAATATTTGTACGTCTGGATTTAAATTTAAAATATATTCCCCCCTACAAATTTTCACTGCCTGATTAACAGCTTTAGTAAATCCATAATTTCTTTCATTTTTTATAAGTTTAATTTTTGAATCAACATGCCTATTAATCAAATTAATAGTATTATCTGAAGAGTTATTATCAATAATAATAATTTCATAATTTTTTTTGTAATTTTTTTTTATTGAACTAATACAATTTTCAATATAACCTTCAGAATTGAAAGTTATAATAATTATAGACAATTTATTTTTATTTGTTTTTTCTAAAATAATTTAAATTTCCGTAATTAATATTTGTATCAAAATTCACCCAAAAAACTTTCCCTTCTCTTTCACCCCATTTAAACTCTAAGTTATCAACAACCTCATGTTCATAATAAAAATTTATATCAATAGATTTTATAGTAATTCCAATATTTAACCTAAACTCCATTTTTACTTCTGGCCAAATATTAACTTGTCTTTCTGTTATAATATCCTGAGTTTGAATTTCCCATCTTCCTGTTTCAGGATTAAAACCCAAATACGAGAGCTCTTCAATAATTAATGCATTATTATCTATAACACCATGTCTTTCATAGTTAAATGATGGAATAAACCTAAATTTATTTCCATGATAACCAAAATAAATATATAAATCGTCTGAATCAGGACCACTATGAGCACCCCACCATCTTCCATTATAACTATTATAATCATAAACCTGTTTACTATACCAGGTTCCAGGAACTCTTGTAGACCAAAATTTAGATTTTATTAAACTAGTATATTCAATTCCACCAATTAAATTTTCATTACCAAACAATTCATATTTTCTTAATCCAAAAACTCCAGCTCCAGAATGGTCAGGTTGTCTTTTAAAATCATCCCAATCCCATGCATGGTCATCTCTTCCATACTCAACATAAATTTTTAATCCAGATTTTGGAAAATATGCAACCAAATATCCGACAAGAATTTCATCCCATAAATCAACTGCACTTTCAGGATCATTTGGGTCTATTTGTTTTTTATTCAAAAATAAATCTTCAAAAGGCAAGTTAATAGCTTCTCTTAAAGTGAGGTTGTATACAGTTGGAGCATAATTTCCATGTCCTGAAATATAAGCTCTTGAAAGACCTAATGTAAAAATTGGATTATTTGAAAAAGTAAAAGATCCCAAAATAGCAGAAAAATATGGTTCACCAACATTTTTATCATCTAATTTTGAAAAAACATATCTTAAATCTAGTTTTATAGGACCTATTTGTTTTTCATTAAATGTTCCAAGGCTAAAATATCTAAATCCATGAGTATTATTTGACATTTGTAATGAACTATGAATACCTGGCCCCCACCACATATTTGCATTTGATATTCCAATACCAACTCCCTTATAATGAGTTATAAATTGAAACTCTCTTATTCCATTCCATTCTATTGATTTTTCATTATGGGGTCTTGCATCATTCATTCTTACATAAATACCTTTTCTCAAAGGAATATCATAATCTAGGTTTTCACTTTTAAAACTATAGGGCTCAATTGAAAAAAAGATAAAATCATTTATAAAGGATAATTTGTATGAATTGTATTTACTGATACCTTTACCAACCCATTTAATTGAAGTATTTTCTAAATTTGGGGCTCCACTATTATTAAAATAATCTGCTCTAAAATTTAAAGACCAATTATTTTTGAGATTACCAATATTTATTGAAGGTCGAAATAAATTTGATGATATATCTTTTTTTTCTTTGTTTTTTTTGTATTCATTTTTTAATAATTCATTTGGATCTGCAACATAATAGTTTTGACTAAAAATAATTGTTGTAAATACAATATGAAAAAAAAATATTTTTTTAATTGCGAACATATTTATGTGGAGGCGGGGAGAATCGAACTCCCGTCCAAAAAAAAGATTCATTTCACTTCTACATGTTTAGTTTGATCTTTATCTTAATTTATTTTAGATATCAAACAACCTTTCAATAAATGCAGTCCTTTAAAATTTCGTTTTACAAAAGGGACATTTGTAATAACTAGCTTATCAAATCTACGCTCTATCTTAAACCGATAAGCAAAGTTTAAGTAGAACGACCCACACTATTTAAGCGTAAGCAATATTGCCGTTATTGGCATTTGTTTGTTTTCAGGTAGTTTATGCAGATAGCCTGAGTACTGCACATGCCATAAAACGCTTCTTACTTTTTGTCGAAGCCAAGCGCCCCCATTATCAAAAAACCGTGATAAATTACATTTTCATGAAAAATAGTACTATAAAAAAATTTTTTAAAAGTGTATTATTATTTAGATTTAATTAATGATAAAAAAAATTATAATCATAGTTTTATTTTTAAATGAGACTTTTGCATCAGGAGCATTTGATCATGGAACATCAACTGGTAAAAACCTATTTGAAATCGATTTAACTTGGAATCCATTTAATTACTTCAAGAATGGCCAATCATACGTTGTTGTTGGATATGGAATAACTAATAAGATTGATTTTCATGGTTACTATTCTGTTCATCAAGAAAATTTTTCAACTTTATATAATGGATTTTTTTTTCAATTTTATGAATCTAATAAATTAGATTTAGCTACAGCAGTTGGTATAAGAAAAAATTTAAAAACAAATTACTCAAATATTTTTTTTCCACAACTTCTTTTCAATATAAAATTACATAATCAAATTAACATTGGAGGAAGTTTTGTAAATATTTTAGGTCATAAAAAAATAAATATTAATTCGATACCTATAGCTTCAGATATAGGAATTTACTTTCCAATACATAATTTTTTTAAAAAAAATAAAATGATCAAAGAAATTAAGGTCTGTTTAAGCTTATTTAATCCAGTTACAAACACATTAGTTGAAAAAAATAAATTTATACCAACTTATAGTGTTGATATAAAATTTGAAAAATTAAATTTTTAATCTTGGGTGTCTTCTTTGGGCATATAAATTTAGAGAATAATAAAATAATAATATTTCTAAAATAGAAAATAAATGTATTTGAACACCATTAATTTTTAAAATTATCAATGCAATAAATAACATTAAAATTAGCAAATCAATAACAGACCAAAATTCAAAACCTAAATGCTTGCTATTTTGAAAGTAATTTACTCCTGTAATTATAATCATTATTATTAAAACCATATTTCTCAAATAAAAAAATTGTTCGGAAACATTCGAATCATCAATAAAAAATAATAATAGACATTGAATAAATATAGCTAATCCTATTCTACTCTGAAAAGACTCGTCTTCATGTGTCCTTATTAATGAAAATATTAGTAGTAAAATAAATCCTATGAATAAACCCAAATTAAAAATATTGAAATCAAATGAAAAAAAATTTTTAATTTCATATTTATCAATTTTTGATAACGATAACATTGATAAATATAAAATTCCTAATGGAATCAAAAACCGTACTCTAAACAAATATTTATCATTAAATCTTGAAGTTTTAAGACTGGATATAAAATTATTTAATTTGGATGTTAAAGGCACATAAGATGGTACAGGAGGGATGATTATGAATAAAAATAAAATTAGTAAAAAAAACTGCATTCCCAAATATCCAAAATCATATTTAAAGAACAATACTGATGAAATACCTCCTATTAAAGTCACAAAAAAAATAGGTATTAATGTGCCCATATATGATTTTGTTTCTTTAAAAACTAAATGATGAAGATGTATAGTATCTGCATTCATTGGATTTTTCCCTTTTAATAACCTACTAAAGAATACTCTTGTAGTATCCATTATTAAAAAAGAAGATAAAATTAAAAATGGAGTTATTTCTAATACATAACTATTAGCTGAAAATTGGTGATAAATTAAGGGTAAACAAGCAACATGATATCCAAGAATTAAACTTCCAGAATCACCCATAAAATATCTTGCAGGTCTTCTATTAAAAAATAAAAAACCTATTAACGACCCTAGTAGTAATGAATTAAGGGAGACAAAAATATAATTTTGAGTTAAAATTCCAATTATTATAGATGAAAATGTAATAATTACCATAAAACCCCCAGATAATCCATCCATTCCGTCAATTAAATTCACAGCATTCAAAATTCCTACAAACCAAATTAAAAATACAAAGATTAAAAAAATTGTTGAAAAATTTATTGATATTTCAAAAAAAGAAATTGTAGTGATCAACCCTAAAAATCGATTTACAATTATTGATGACACAACTAATTGAACAGGTAATTTTATTTTCCAACTAACTGTATTATAATCATCAATTATTCCCAAAATAAATAATATTAAGAATCCACATAAATACCATAATAATTCAGTGTTGTATGAGAAAAATAAAATTGAAATAAAGAAAGACACTCCAAGAACTATTCCTCCTGTTCTTGGAATTGGAACTGTATGAATTTTTCTTTCATCAGGAATATCAATCAACCAGTTTTTCCCAAACTTTAAAATTAAGAATGACAACCACAAACTAATCGAAAATGTAAAAACAAAAAAAGGAAGAATGTTTTGCATAAAATATTATTATACTATTTTATTAATATGATCAATTATTTTTTTAATAACTTTTTTTTCATCAAAATTTTTTTTCATTATTTTTCTACCATTTTCCCCTAATTTTCTTCTTTTATCATATGATAAACTAATAAACTTTAAAATCTTTTGATATAAATCATCAATACTTCTTGGTTTACAAAGAAAACCATTTTCGTTATCAATTACAATATCTTTACAACCTGTTACATCTGTTGCAATAATTGGTCTACCAATTGAAGCAGCTTCCAAAAGTGATTTAGGAAGACCTTCTCTATATGATGGTAAAACTACACAAGATGAATCACTAATAAAAGGTATAACATTTGTAGTACTGCCAAGATAATTAATGTATCCTTTTTTTTCAAAATGATTTATTTCACTATTAGATATAGCCGTTTTATTTTTAACATTTAGATATCCTAAAATTTCAAAATTTACTTTAAAACCTAAATTTTTAATTCTTTTTGCAACTTCTACAAATTCAAAAAAACCTTTATCTTTTAATATTCTACCAATAAAAAGAAAATTTAAAGTTGATGATTGTGGATATTTACTAAATTTAAATTTATCTAAATCAATACCAGTTCCTGGAATTACACTTGCAGGAATATCCTGCGAAATAAGTTTATTTTTTATAAATAATTTATAATCATCTTTATTTTGAAAAAAAATATAGCTTGAACTTTTTAGTGCTTTTTTATAGAGAATCTTAACAAAAAATGTGATCCAATTGAGTTTAATAAAAACAGTACCTAAGCCTGTAATATTGTTTATGAAGGGAATAAATAATTTTTGACAAGCAAAAGATCCGTAGATCACTGGTTTAATAGTGTAATGCAAAACAATATCAGGATTTATTTTTTGGTAAATTCTTTTTAAAAAATAAAAAAATAAAATATCTTTTATTGGATTTGATCCTTTGTTGTCGATATCAATTGAAAAAAAAGTACAACCCAATTTTTTAAGTTTTGAGGAAAAATTATCTTTCGGAGCTACAATAAAAATTTTATTATTTTGTTTAATTAACTCTTTTATCAAACCCAAACGAAAATTATATAAATACCAAGAAGTATTTGCAGTTAATACTATTTTTTTCAAATTATAATCAAAATTAAATATTAGGATTAATTGATTTATATTTTAACAAATCAATTCTATTTTTATTAAGTATGTAACAATAAAAAATAAAAAAAACTACAATAAATCCAAACCTGTATCTTGAGGCTGAACCGAAATTAAATACTACCATTCCGTATATTGACATTGATATGATTATCATCATTTTCAAATAATTTGCCTTTAATTTTAAAGTTTTAAAATTAATTGGTTTAAGAACCAAAAAAACCATTAGAAAAAAAATAATAATATTCTCAATGGATTGAACAAATTGTAATGGATTGCCTGATTGCCATGGGAATGGTTTAAGCAACATATAAAATGATCCTATAGCACCCTGATAAAATAAATCAAAAAAATTATTTATAGGAATATAACCTTCTACATAAGAGCGTGTATCTTCAAAAAACATATAATTCCTGTAATTATTTATTACATCAATAAATCCAAATCCAGCTGGTATAGTGAACCTAGATAAAATCAAATTTTTTAAACCAAAAAATGCGAGTATTATTAAAAATAATATCCCAATTTTTTTATTTGAATCACCTTTTTTTAAAAAAAATAAAATGGTTGAACACATATTTATAATTAAAAAATTTTGAGGTTTTAAAAAAATCAAAGGTAATGAACAAATAACTGAAAAAATGTATTTGTCTCTAACTAAAAATTGGTAAACAACTATAATCATAAATGTTAAAATCAACATTTCTCTAAGACCAACTGATGAGTAAAGTAATAAACTAGGGTAAAGCAAATAAAATATTTCACTACTATAAGTAAGAATGTTTTGTTTTTTTAAGAAAAAATATAAAAGTAAATAAATAATAAAATTGATCATTGATAAAGATTGAATACTTATGATGAATGGTATTGGAAAAATAGAAAATAAAAAACCTGATATGCCAACAGAATTTACAAACCCATCAGCTGGTTGCTGAAATAATCTAACACTTTTTGCAGCTTCTAAATATCTCCTCTGATCACCCATATAATTTGAATCAAATAAAACGTCATTTAATAAAAATATGGTAATAACATGAAAAATTAATAACATTAATTGTAAAGGTTTTAATTTTAAAATAATGGATATTGTAAAAACCAGAAGTAAAACAAAAAATTCTAAATTAATTAAATCTAAAAAAAAATTAGTCATCTCATTTTTTCCTAAAAATCGAATATAGTGAGCCTAATAAATACCCAGGTGTTTTGACAATATCAATCATTAAACCTAAAAATCCTATTTTTATCCATTTGAAAGGAAATATTTTTTTTAATTGGACATTTCTATTTATTGGGAAATATATACCACGGAATAATATTGAAAAGAGAACTAATGAACATAAATAAATTTTTGTAATATGTGGTATATACCAAATATTATCCTCCATCCAATTTGCAATTACATCATTCCATTGCATCACACTCAAAGATATAAAGATTATTATTATTATTTTGATAGTTTGATCAAATATACTTGTTCTTGTAACATTAATTAAAATGTTCGATATCTGAAAACCAATAAATAATGAGATAATAGAAATAACATAGATTTTAGAAATATGAGGAATAAAAAGAGGGTTTGAATCTCCCCATTCACCAATTAGATGATTCCATTTAGGAATGATTAACGAAGTTAAAATAACAAATAAACTTAAATATAAATCTTTAGTATTTTTTTGAATATCTATTTTTGCAGTATGAAAGGAATAAACAATATATTTTTTCAATAATTCAAATAGATTATTAGGAAAAGATGAATAAACTATATAAGGTTTTGATGGTAAAAAGTAATTTATATTTAACCTTTTTATTTTATTTCTCCAATCAATGTCATAACCTGCTCGAACAAATTCATTTAAACCTTCTAATTTCAAATAAACATTCTTTTTTACTATTGTTCCAGGAAATGTTTCATGAGGTATATTACCATAACTTGCAAACTGAATTAACTCTTGAAATTTAGTTGTTGATGTAAATTCCGTCACCCCAAAAACAACTTTATATTTCTTTTTATTAATATATTTAATATAATTTTCTATCCAATTCTTTTTAGGAATTGTTTTAGAATCTAAAAAACCTAACCATTTGCCTTTTGAAATTTTAACACCATAATTAGTGCTCTTTCCAGGATAAGATTTATCAATATTATGATAACTAAAAATCTTATTATTTAATAATTTTTCAATTTTTTTATTATCGCTAGAATCAATTATTATTATTTCCATGGGAAATATAGTTTGATTTAGTAAAGCAATAATTAATTTTTTGACATGTTGAATATCATTTAAAACAGGAATGATTATACTTAAATCATTTGGATGTATATATTTTATTTTTTCATCCATTTTTGATACCATGATTGAAACATTATAATATTCCAAATTTGCGATGAATAATCAAACTTCCCTGACTGATGAAGATTCCACATTTTTTGAATTTCATTAACATTGAAGTAATTATGTTCTTTTAAAACATTATTAGAAATTAATGATTCTGACCAATCTTTAAGTGTATTTTTTAACCAATCTTTAAGTGGAATACCAAAACCAATTTTAGGACCAGAAATAATTTTTTTTGGAACATGTCTATATAAAAGTTCCCTTAAAATCCATTTTCCTTCATTATTTCTATACTTGAAATTTTTTGGTAAGCTTAATGCAAATTTAATTACCTCAGGCGATAAAAAAGGTACTCTTGTTTCTAAACTTGAAATCATAGCAGCTCTATCAACTTTAACCAATATATCATCCGGTAAATAAGTAGTTAAATCAAGAAATTGCATGATCATAGTTTTGTCATTAATAAGATTCCATTCTTTCGCATTATTTATAGTAGATCTAATTTGATTATTAAAAGTTAAATAATCATTGGGTTGATCAATAATTGAAACTAATCTATTATAGGTTGATCTTAAATCTTTTTGTTTTAAAATATTACCAATTTTATAAAACTTGTTTGTAATCTGGTAATTTGAATTACCAAAAAATATATTTTCAAAATTAGATATATAATTATTTGGTATTGATTCAATGCTTTTGGAAATATATTTTCTAAAAATAAACGGGATTAACTTAATTGTTGACCAATATTTTTGTGCGAGAAAATATCTGTTATATCCTCCAAATAACTCATCACCCCCATCTCCTGTTAATGCTACAGTAACATTTTTTTTTGCCAATCCCGAAATTAATGTTGTTGGAATTTGAGAAGAATCAGCAAAAGGCTCATCATATATATTAGAGAGATCAGGAATGACATTTAATAAATCATTATTTGATACATATAATTCAGTATGGTTGGTTTTTAAATGATTAGCAATTTTTTTTGCTTTTAAAGCTTCATTATATTTTTGGTCCTTGAAACCAATAGTAAAAGTATTTATAGGTTTATTACTGACTTTTTGCATGATTGAAACGATTGTTGATGAATCAATTCCACCAGATAAAAAAGCACCGATAGATACATCAGATACCATTCTTGATTCAATGCTTTTCTTTAGAATTGATTCTAAATGATCAATAGCATCATTTTCTATTCCATCATAGATATTATTAGAACAGGCTTTCGTTATTTCAATAATATCCCAAAAAGGCTTGGGATTAGGAATTTTAAAAGGGTCTTTTAAATTAACGTAATGACCAGGTTGTAATTTTTTAATTCCTTTATAAATTGAAAGTGGAGATGGAACATAACTATATTTTAAAAACATACTTAATGCGTCTTTATCTACAACCGGTTTAAAAAAAGAATTAGAATGAATTGATTTTAATTCTGAACCAAAAAAAAACTTTTGATTTTGAAAACCATAATACAAAGGTTTTTCTCCTATTTTATCTCTTGCAAGCCAAAATTCATTTTTATTTCTATCCCAAACTACAAAAGCAAACATTCCGTCAAATCTTTGTAATGAATCTTTTATACCCCATTCTTCAAAAGACATAAGCATAACCTCAGTATCAGTATTGCTTTTAAAATTATATCCTTTTTTTATCAAAATGGTTTTCAAATCTTTAAAATTGTAAATCTCACCATTAAAAGATATGATATATCGTTGATTATTTGAGACCATAGGTTGACGACCTGAACTAGATAAATCTAAAATAGAAAGTCTTCTATGCCCCAATGCAATTCCCTTATTTGAATCTATCCAGAAACCTTTATCGTCTGGTCCTCTTGAAGATAAAGAATCAGACATTTTGTTAATAATTGATTCTAATTGCTCATAACTGTTATCATTGCTAAAGGTACAATATCCGGTAATTCCACACATTTTATTTACCACACAACATATTAAAAATTTTAATCAATTTATTTGAATGAAAATCAAGTGAATAATTTTTTTTAACAATGTTTAAACTTTCCTCACCCATTTTTTTTCTTAAGACAGGATTGTTTTTTAATCTTTTTAAATATTTTATCCAATCCTCTTGACTATGAGCCAGAAATCCATTTTTACCATGAGTAACAATTTCATTATTTATACCAACTGGAGAAGCAACAACAGGTAATCCCGCAGCCATATATTGTAATAATTTTAAACCACATTTTCCTCTTTCCCATGGATTATTTGGTAGGGGCATTATACCTACATCAAATTTTGAAATTTCATTAAGCTCGTTATCTTCAGACCATTTTATGATTTTAACTGGTAAACTATTTAATTTTTTTTTATCAACTCCTATAGCATTAAATGAAGTACCATTTTCTCTACATAAATTAATTATAGCTTGGCTTATTTCATTTATATGAGAAGAAGTAGATGATGAACCAATCCAACCTATGATAAAATTATCTTTATTTGAATTATTAATTTTAATTATTGATTTATCTGTATTTATTGTTGACGGAATAATTTCCACATTTTTGACACTTGATTTGCTAGCATAATTTGCAATATACTGATTTCCTGCAATGACAAATGAACTATTTTTTAAAATAAATTTTATTTTATTCGATAAAAATTTCCTAATTATAAAATTTGAATGTTGATCATATCTATGATATACTGCATCATCAAAATCAATAACAATTGGAATATTTAATTTTAAAAAAACATTTTCAATTTTAGAAGGAATCCACGGGAACAATTCTTTTTCAATCCAAATCAAATCATATTTTTTAAAAATAAATAATTTTATAAATCTCCTCCAATATGAAAAAAAATGATTTATTGAAAAAATATTTTTATTCTTTAAAAGTATTTTTTTTGTATAACTATCTTTAAAAAATGGATAGACATCAATTTCGAATCCATTTTTTTCTAAATATGGAAAATATTGGTAAAATCTGTACCTACTACTTGGACCAATTCTACTATATCTTGTTAGAACAATGATTTTCTTCATTTAAATATAGTACTATAAATTTTTGAGTAACTAAGAACACCTTTTTCTAAAGAAAAAAAATCATTTGCAGTTATAAGACAACGGTCTTTTAATTTGTAATCTGAATTAAATTCTTCAATTAATTTAATCGTTTTATCATAATTACTATGATCAAATTTTTCTAAAATAATTCCTGTATTATTTTTTTTAATTATTTCAGAATGATCGCCAACGCCCATATTTGTTATACATGGAATACCCGAAGCCAAAAACTCACCAAGTTTTGTTGCACATGATGCTTTTTTAGCATATGATGGTTTTATAAAAAAAATCCCGAAATCAATTTTTTTCATTTCAAGTGGAATATTATCAAACGAACTATTTCCTAAATAAATGTCTTTTAAACTGATATTATGTTTGTGAAGTTTATTTTTTATGAAGACATGTTCATTCATATTAATAATTCTTAAATTTGATTTAGGTTTTTTTTCTTTTAAATATTTATAAAAAATCAAAACTTCATCGAACATATACCATCCAGTTGCAGTTCCCACATAACCAAGAGTTAATGAAGAATTGTCTTGTCTTATTAATTTAATATTAAACTTATCTAAATCTGAGCAAGTGCGAATTACCTCAATAGGTATATTTTTGTTTTTACAATTAAAATTTTTTTCCAGCTCGTGCTTTCCAGCAAAAGTTAAAGAAATTATAAAATCTGAATTATTTATTAGTATTTTTTCTAATTTCTTTCCAACTTTATAATAAACTGAATTTTTAAGCCATCTATTTGAATCAACTTTTTCATCTATCCAAAAACCTCTCATATCAAAGATTAATTTTACTCCAAAAAATTTTTTTAATAACAATCCGATTAAAGCTGGAGGATAACTTCTTGCATGAATGCATTTTATATCATTGGATATTAAAATTCTAAAAGATTTAATAAAACACTTAGTTAAGTTCCATAAATTTGAAAAAATCACATTGGAAGTATAAATGATTTTTACCCATCGAATATCACTTGATGCGCAAATATTAACAATATTATCATAATCTTTATTTCTTTTAAAATCTTTTTTTTTTTCTAATGTAACTAAATGAAAACAATAATTTGAGGAGAGTTTTTTTAAATATGATAAAACTTGAGATTGGCCCAATGGTTCAATAATTCCATCCCAAGAAACGTATAAAATATTTGTTTTCAATTTTTTAGATATTGTGTAACCTCTTTTAAATTATTTTGATGTTTAGCCATTGTTTTTTTTATCAAATCTAAATTATTTTTGGTCCATTCAATTGTTTTATTCAAACCTTCATCAATTTCAACCTCTGCCTCAAAATTAATAAATTCTTTTGATTTTCTTGTTGAACCAAATCTCTTTCCGGATCTATCCCAATCTCTTGCTTTTTTTAAATCTAAGGGAGTAGTATTTCCTGTAATACTATTAATAAGTTTTGCAAGTTCAAAAACAGAAGTTTCTTTTCCTGATGCAAGATTATAAGCTTCGCCTGGATTTCCAATCAAAGCACACTGAATTAATCCTTTTACTACATCATCGACAAAAATAAAATCTCTAGTTCCTTTGCCCCCGTTATCTAAGGGTAACGCTTCATTGTTTAATGATTTAAATATGAAAGTGGGAATTACATTTCTCCATACAGTATGCTGTGTTCCTCTCCATTTACCAGCACCAAGAATTTCTCTTGGACCATAAACATTTTGAAATCTTGCTTTAACAAAAGGCATATCATTTTTTTGAAAAAAATAATTACCATACATTTCACCGATTAATTTTGAAATTGAATAAGGACTGTCATGAAATAATGAAACTGATGCATCCTCATCAGTTGCATTTGCAGAATCAAAGGTTTTTTCTGCAACCGCACAACCTGCAGCAGAATAAACAACTTTTTCTATTGACTTGAAATCTGAAATTCTATTAAACAGCTTTAAACTAGTTAAAGTATTGTTTTGATGATCATCAAAAATATTTGCTATTGATGATTGGTTTCCATGGTAACATGATAAATGAAAAACATACTCAATATCTTCTCGTATTGATTTTATAATATCGTCATCTGAAACTGATCCTTCCAAAAATTCAACATTGTTACCCATTGGTATATTTATTTTCTCTGATGATAATAAATTATCTATAATATAAATTTTCTGAGGATTATAATTTTCAATGATGTAATGTGCTAAATTACTACCAACAAAACCTGCTCCACCAACTATCAATATTTTTTTTTCATTTAAAGTCATAGTATTTATTTTTTGGTTCTAAAGAAAGATAAATAATCACTTGAAATCTTAGAAATTAAAAAGTCTTGAGATCTTTCAATAAGTTTTTTTTTATCATGTTTTTTATTTAATTGTTCAATAATACCATTTTTCAAATCATTTACATTATTAACTTCTACAAGCTTTCCATATTTACCATTTTCCAAAATCTCTTTTGGACCCCCAAAACAATTAGTGCTAACTATTGGCAATCCACACTCTAATGCTTCAACTAACACATTCCCAAACCCTTCACTTACGGAACTTAAAATAAATAAGTCAGCAGACTTATACCATGAATATGGATTAAGTACTTGACCCGGCATAAAAATTTCATCTTTAAGATTTAATTTATTGATTAATGAATATAATTGATTTTTTAAAGGTCCATCACCCAAAATTGTTAACTGAGCGTCAAGTGATTTTGGCAACAATGCAAAAGCTTTGATTAAACATTCATAATTTTTTTCTTTTTTCAAATTCCCAACACTTAAAAATCTTAATTTAAATTTATCATTCCATTTTTTTTCATTTGAATCAAATAATTTTTTTAGTTTGGTTTTTCCAACAGCAACTGGATTATATATAACCCTAATTTTCTTTTTTGAGATAAAAGTTATTTTACTTAACTCATCTCTTACATCTTTGGAAACGGTAGAAATACCACAAGCAAAACGATAAGTAATACCAAGAAAAAGTTTATTTAAAAATTTATATCTTGAATAATTATTTATTTGATATTTTAGTGAGTTATGATCTGTTATAAAGATTTTTCCTTTTCGACCCGATAACATCCATGATAAAATAGCTATTGATGTCAATGGCCACATATTTACCCAAATTATTTCAGGATTACTTTTTCTTAATATATTTATTAATGGTAAAAAAGAATTTTTCAATCTATTAACATTTAAATATTTAATTTTAAGAATATTTTTATTAATTATTTTTTTTGATAGGCTTCCTTTATTGCTTAATAAAATAAGTTCTATCTCAATTTTTTTTTTAATCCATTCATTAATTAGATTTACGGTAAGTTGTTCAGCCCCACCAATCTCTAATGATGGCAAAATAATTGTAATTTTCATATTTATTTTAAGTTTTTTTTAATAATTGCAGGAATTCCTATTGCAAGACTAAAAGAAGGAATTTCACCTTTTACAAGTGAATGAGCACCAACAATTACATTCTCACCTAAAACTGATTTGCGAAGAATAGTTGCTTTAGCACCAATCCAACAATTTGATCCTATAATAATTGGTGACATTTTAAATTTATTTAATTGAATTTTTCCATCTGAATAATCATGATCTTGATCCCTAATTGTAACATATTCTGAAACTAGAGTGTTTTTACCAATTGAAATAGATTTTCGTGATACAATAATTGAACCATTTCCAATAAAAACATTATCAAAAATTTTAAGATTACCATTTTTCACTATAATTGATGTGTTGGATGAAATATTCACTCCTTTCATAATTTCCAATACACCACCATCGGTAACTCTAATATTAATATTTTTTCCGAATTTTACATTTTTTTCAATTTTAATTCCATACTGAAAAGTACAAAGAATCAAATTATAATATTTTGATCGAAAAAAAATTATAAAATGAGTTATTAAAGAACTTAATTTTCTTAAAATTATTCTCATGATCTACCTTGGGAAAAATTTTCTTAAGCTTTTTGGGGAAATTAACCATAATTTAATTAAATAATATAATATAAAATTTTTCCTTGGTTTTTTACTTGCCATAAGAAAAAAAATTGATTTTTCATTTTTAATTTCACCTGTAAAATTTAAACTTAATATTTCTTTTTCTATTTTATTAACATAAGCTTTGTATCCATATTTTTTAGAGGAAATAATATCTTTATAGGCTCTATCAACGATTTTTTGAATTTTATTATTGTCTTTTAGCAATTTTATCATTTCATTTAAATTTGATAAATCTTTTTTTAAAGAAAAATAATGTTTTTTTGGCGTTATTACATCAGAATATCTTCCCTCCATTAAAACTAATAAAGTTTTATTTTCAATTGCTTCAAATATTCTTGGTGAAATTACATTCATTAATTTTTCATACTCAAAATACCCCATAGATTTTAAAACTATTAAATATTCTTCAAAGGTTAAATTTGGATTTTTTAACTTTAATTTTTTTTCAGTTTCAATTAAATCATTATTAAAATCAAATAAATTAGAACCACTTTCAGTACCTAGCATAGCTTTGCACTCTTGATTAAAATCAATCCATTTCTTACCATAAATTCTATCTTTATCTCTAAATGAAATATCTGTTTTAATTTGACAATTATGAAGTTCTTTTAATATTTTTTTTGGGAATATAAACTTTTCTCTTACTAAACTGCCCCAAGAATATTCTGGTTCTCTTCCTCTATAACCTAAATCAATCTTTCTAGATTCAATTGGTTTAATAAATTTTTGATTTAATTCCCAATCCTTAACATAACCTGTTAAAATTGAAATAAATCTTCTTTTGGTAGTAAGTGAATTACCATATATTTTCTTTATATGTTGTTTCGGAACACAACTATAAACTAAATCAAAATTAACATCTTGAATAAATTCAATACTTCTTCCTGTATACAGATATTCATCTTGAAGGAAAAGTATTTTTTTTCCTGAAAATTGATTCAATTTTCTTTTTAAAATTTTGTGTCTTTTTGGATCATACCTTATAGAATGATGAATTGCAATTACATCAAAATTATCAAATTTATTGAAATTTAAATTTCTAATTTCAGGTGTAAAATACCAATCAAGTTGACCATGATGATAATAACTTAATAAATTATGTAAATGTGCACCTACATGTGTTGAAAATGGTGCATAAAGCATTAATAATTTCAATTTAATAATTTTTTATTTAGGTTTATTTAAATGACTAAAAATTTCAGATATGCCGTAATTATCATACCAAATTAATTGATTTTTTATTGTATCACTAAAATTTATTTTTGATTTCCATCCTAATTTTTTTTCTGTTTCTGATGGATCTAATACAACTTCTTTAATATCATCTTCTCCAACTGGTATGATTGGAACATCAATCTTTTCTAAATTAAGATATTCACATACTAATTTAAATATTTCCATTATTGAATGACCCTCTCCAGAAGAAATATTATATTTACCAGTAGGCACATCTTGAAAGAGTACAATATCCATTAAATCAAAAAAATCTTTAATATCTAAAAAATCTCTTACACTATCAGAACAAAAACATTTTTGATTGTCTTTTAAACGTTTATAAAAAGTGGGTATTGGACCAATTGCTAATCTAGGACCACAGATATTTGCTAATCTTAACGAAATAACAGGCAATTCAGATAAAAATAAGAAATTTTCAGCTGTTGCTTTTGAAATTCCATAACTTGTAAATGGATCTATTGAATGATTAATTGGAATAGGCAATGCTTTAGGTTTACCGTAACATAAGGATGTTTGAAAATTAATAATTTTTTTTACATTATTTTGAAGACATATTTCAATAAGATTAATTGTACCATTAATATTAGTTCTCACATCTTCAGAAAAATTTTTTGGATCTTTATAAGAGGCCGCACTGTGAATGATATACTCAGGTTTAAAATTTTCTATTGATGATTTCAATAAATCAAAATCGCTTATGGAACCTTCAATTAATATAAGATTATCTAATTTTGGAACGACCTCTCTCTTGCCAGTAATAAAATTATCAATTAAACAAATTTCATGACCTTCCAAAATATACTTTTCAAAAAGATTTGAACCTAAACATCCAGCTCCACCTGTAATAAAAATTTTGCTCATTTTTTTAATTTTAGATGAGTGTATTCACCTAATGTACCAAATTCATAAAAGTAATTAATTGCAGATGAGACAGTATCTCTTAAAGATGAGAACTTAATTTCACCAAAATCCTTAAAAGTTTTTTCTGGGTCTAACAAAATAGAAAATACATCGTCATTTCCTATATCTCTTACCTCTGGATCTGGATAGACTTCAAAATTCATAGACTTAACAACCTCATCATATAATTCTTTTATGGAAACATCTTTACCTGATGAAAAATGATAAGTTCCACTTCCATACCCATCACATGCTTTAATGACTACTTTTGCTAAATCTTTAACAAAAACAAAGTCTCTTCTGGATTTAGTAATAAAACATTTTTTACCATCTTTTAATCTTTGATAAAAAATCGGTAAAGGTCCAGCTACATTTCTTGGACCAATAACATTGGCAAGTCTAAATGTTACATAATCTAAACCCGAAATTTGTAAAAAATTTTCATTTGCAGTTTTAGTTATAGAATAACTTGTAGTTGCTGGTAATATTGGATGATTTAATGTTATAGGTTGTTCAATAGGTTTTAAACCATAACATAATGATGTTTGAAAATATATGAATCTATTAATATTATACTTTATCGAAGCTGAAATTATATTTCCTCCACCAACACAATTTGTTAATGTATCATTATACCAATCATTTGGATCTTTATAAGAAGCTGCTGTATGAATTACAATATCTGGTTGAAAATTTTTAAACAATTCATCAACTAATTTTTTATTAGAAATTGTATCAATTGTAATTTCAAGATTCTCATGTTTACTTAAATGTTCAATTCTACCAGTTGCTAGATTATCAATAACATGAACTTTATCTCCTCTTTCAAGAAATAATTCTGCTATATGAGATCCAATTTGACCCAATCCACCAGTTATAAAAACTTTCATCTTAATTATTTACTCCTTAAATATTTGAAAAATACATCAAAATTTTTTTTAAAAATCAGGCAAAATATAAAATTTTTTTTTTTTTATTATAAAATAAGCTGGTTCAAAAGGAGGAAAATAAAATGCTCTAGCTTTTCTATCAATTTCAACAAAATTATCAATTTCTTTGATTATTCTGTGATTATCTAAAGAATTCTTAGAAAAGAATTTTCCTTTGTCCTTTATTTTTATAGGATGAATTTTTTTCTTTCCTTTTAAAAATTCAATGAATTCATTAAAAATTAAAATTGATAATTTAAAAGATTTCTTATGTAATGATTGTGCGGTTTCATTATCATTAATTTCACAAGATTTTTCAAAAATAATATCACCTGAGTCAACTTTTTTATCAATCTTATGAATAGTTGATGAATATGTTGAATCATTTTTTAATATAGCATGATTAATTGTATTATATCCTTTATAATCTGGCAATTTGGCATTATGTAAATTATATGCAATTCCATTCACACTTTTTAATAATTTGTCTGAAAATATCCAGCAATGCTGAACAGATATAATTAAGTTAATTTTATGTTCTTTTATAGAATCAATTATTTCATTTTCATTTCTTTTTTCATTTGAAATAAATTTTATGTTATTTTTTTTAGAATTTTCATAAATGTAGTTTGATTTCCACCAATTAGTTTTTTTTTCATTTGAAACAACAGTTTTAATTTTAATGTTTTTTGATTGTGATTTAGATAATAAAGTATAACACTGTTCTCCGATTGGTTTTTGTCCTAAAAATAAAATTCTATATTTCATTTTGATTTATTTTTTTTACTTCATCTATAATTTTAAAAAAAATCGTGTTAAAATAAATTTCGTGACCTTTTGAACTTAGATGTATCTTATCTTCTAACAATAAATCCGATAAATTATATTTTTTTTGATTACAAGTTTCAATAAAAACTTTTTCTAAATCATTTAAAATTACATTTTTAGTTAGACTTGATGCTAGCTCTCTAATTATTTCATTATAATGCTCATTACTCTCTTGATATGAAAATGAGATATTATTAAAAGGTAATTTTTGATTTTTTAGTGTAGGATGATTAGTATTCAAAAAAATCTTTTTACAACCAAAATTAAAACCTCTTGTAATAATTTCTTCTAAGTTTGCTTTAAAACTTTTTTTACTTACCCTTGGTAGACCTTTATCTGATAACCAATAGTTACAATCATTCATACCAAATTGAACAATTAAAATTTCTGGTTTATAATTTTGTATTTCAAATGGCATTGTCTCTAAGGCTTGTCTAGTAGTTCTACCATTTACTGCTGAATTTGCTACCAACACATCTAATTTATTATCTTCAAATGCTGATGAAATTTTAGGTATCCAACCTTTATGTACCGAAATACCTTGACCATAGCAAATTGAATCACCAAAGAAAAATACTTTCACTAAATATTATTACCCTAATTAATCATTGATTTAAATTGTTGTTCATTATCATGAAATTGTTGATACCATAATTCTAATGATAACAATGCCCAACTTTTTCTTGAAAATTGATTATCAATAAGTTTATCTAAGTTAATTGTTTTTGAATTAATAAATGGTCTATTTTTCATTTTTAAATTATTTAAATTATCAATTACAAAATCTTTAAGAGATGAATTAAACCATTCTTTTAGTGGAACTGGAAATCCCATTTTATCTCTTCTATTTAATATCTCATTAGGAATAGAATTAGCAAATGTTTTTTTTAATAAATTCTTCATTTTACCATTTTCAAATTTAATATTTGCTGGAATGGTTGCAACAAACTCCACTATTTCGTGATCTAGAAAAGGAACTCTACTTTCTAAACCATGGGCCATACTCATTCTATCTTCAACATGTAATAATGCTGGGAGTAAACTTTTAAAATCAAAATGTGTCATTTTATCAAAATATGCTTCTTTTTTTACATTATTTTTATTGTTGAAAATATTCTTAAAATTATCAAAGACTGTACTTTTATCTAGTTCATTCCAATTTATTTCGTTTGATAAAGTTTTTGATCTATCAATTAAGCTAAAATACCTTTCATCCATTGAATCAAATAAACCTTGACTCCAAAAACTTTTAATTAAAGGTTTATACTCTTTTAAAATACCTAAATTTGGAATTATTGACTCAAGGGTTACAATATAATTTCCATTTTTGTAACTACCATCAATTGCAGCTAATAAACATTGTTCTAAATATCCAATCACATATCTTGCATATCCACCAAAAATCTCATCTCCTCCTTGTCCACCAATTACAACCTTTAAATGTTCTGATGCAAGTTTTGAAACCATATATTGAGGAAAAGATCCAGGCCCAGCTGTTGGAAAATCAAGATAGTATATTATTTTTTCAATATTATTACTAAAATCTTTACTAGTAATATCTAAACTGAATAATTCCCCATTGATAAGTTCTGTAGCTTTATTAGCATAATGACTTTCATCATAATCTTTATAATTTGAAAAAAAGCCATGAAACCCTTTTAATGGTTTTTCATTTGATTTTGTTGCTAGATTTAATAATAGACTAGAATCAATTCCACCTGACACATAACTTCCAATTTCAACATCACCAATTAGATGATATTTTATAGATTTTTCCATTAAATTATTTAATTTTTCATAACAAAATTCAGAATTTAAATTAAAATCAACATTGTATTTCACATCCCAATATTTCCAAGTTTTTATTGAATTATTTTTAATTAAAATAGCATGGCCAGGTAGAAGTTTTTTTATACCTTTAAATAAGGTTGTTTCACCAATTGTGTATTGATATGTTAAATATTCAGCAAAAGCCTTTTTATTAGTTTGTATGCCATCAACAAAAGGTAATAATGCCTTTGCTTCAGAAGCAAAGTAAAATACATTATCTTTGATGAAATAATAAAATGGTTTAATTCCAAATCTGTCTCTAGCGCAAAATAATTCGTTTTTTTTTGAATTCCATATTGAAAATGAAAACATTCCTCTTAAATTATCTAAACAATTTACTCCATATTTTGAATAAGCACTTAAAATACACTCCGTATCAGAATCTGTTTTAAAATCCCAATCATTTTTTAATAATGACCTTATTTCTTTATAATTATAAATTTCTCCATTAAATGTAATCAAATTATTATCTATTCCTTCCATAGGTTGATTTGCCTTTTTTGATAAATCAATGATAGATAATCTATTATGTCCAAATCCAATAAATTGATTTGGATGAATCCAATGGTTGTGAAAATCAGGTCCCCTATGTGATAACAATTTTATCATTGTCTTAATTTTCTTTTGAGGAGAATCAATTTTTTGAAAATTCATATTAAATATTCCAGAAATTCCACACATCATGAACTCCTAACTAATTAAGACTAGAAATTAATTTTGAAAAAGAAGAATTGTAATCCATTTTTTTTGCAAAATTAATTTTTTCAACAAAAGAATCATAATTCTTTGATTTTGTTCTGGCTATTAAAATTTGCTTTTCAAATTCCTTGGCGTTATTCGCAAAAAAGAAAAGATTTTCAAATTTTTTCAAAGAATTTATTTCAATTGAAACTACGGGTAATCCACAAGCTAAATATTCAAAAGATTTTAATGGAAAAGCACTCTCAACGGTATATTTTGTTTTTGCAAATGGCATGATTCCCATTGTAGCTTTGTAACCAAAATCTCTTAATTTTTCCACAGATTTAAATTTGTGATATTTAAAATTTTTAAATTTAAAAAAACTTTTCCATATCTTTTTATTTTCTAAATTATTAAAAATTGATCTTCCAAAAAAATGAAATTCCATTTCACTTAATTTACATATCAAATCATATAATAATTTCATATTCAATCTATCGTTTATACCACCTTGGTAAAATATAATGTTATTTTTTCTATTTTGAATAACTTGTTTTACATCCATAGTTTTTGGAGCATAAAAATCAAAATCAACACCATTAGTTAAAATCATTGATTCGCCAATATATCCATTTTTAATATAACTACTATTTACTCCTTCTGAACATGAAACTAATAAATCTATATTATGTAATACTTTTTTTAATTTATCAATATTAGGAGGTTTAAAAAATAAATCGCTACAAAAAAAATCCTCCGTTGCATGAAAGATTTTCATATCAGATTTAAAATTTTTTATAATATGATCAAGTAAATAGTTATAAATCCACAATAAAGGTTTTTTAGTTTTTATCTTTTTAAGAATATTAAACAACTTATGTTGATTGTTTGAGACGAGATATTTTTTGTTACAATGTACTATTATGATATTTGAGTTTTTGATTTTCTCAAAATAATTGTCTCTAAATTTCAAATCAAATTGAAAAAAATAAACTGGACATAACTTTGAAAATCTTGTGGCATAATGATATCTATTACTTCTAGCTTCCTTTTTCCATATTGAAAAAGTTAGCATTATAACCGCATCATAATTAAAATTCATTTTATGAATTATTCTTTAGTGTTATTAGCTTGTTTTTTTAAAACCAATAAATTAAAAAAAATTAGTTTTTTAACTTTGATAATATCTTCAATGATAAATATTTTATTCTTGCAAGAATATATTTTACTTTACTAAATATATTCACCCTACTTTTTAAATTTGAAAATTCTATTATGAAACTATAAATTACTTTTTTTATGAAAACATTATTTTTGTAATCACTAAATTTTTTATTAGGTTCATTCATCCAACTAATAAAATCTTCTTTTCTAACATCTAATTTTTTACAAATATAATCGATATCCTGTTCAATTGTTGATTCATCATATGAATTTTTCTTCATCTCGTCAAGAGCTTCATCCCTAGTAATTTCTTCACTTAAAATTAAACTGGATAAATGAGCCTTTCTTTTATCATATCCAAATTTTTTGGGCAACCAATAACTTTGAAAAAATTTTGTAAAACGAGATTCGTAATGTTTTCCACCATAATATTGCCAATTTAATTCTTTTTCAAGAACCTTAATTGCATCCATTTTCTTATAATCAATATAATTGAGCGGTGATATAATTTGCATTTTACGAATTCTTGGAATGAAAACATGATATTTAAAAGTTGAAACAAAAGGAAATTTTTTCCATTTTTTACCACCATGTTGTTTACAAATATCTTTCATATGAACTGAATCCATAGCATCGTGACCCCATGCTACTGGCAAAACAGATTCTGAAGTATAATTGTTACCGTTTATAACATATTTGATATTATTTTTTTCAGCAAATGAATATAAAACTGAAAAAAAAGCATGATCTTGCGGAGTATCTTGGTTTGCTACACCGGCTTTAAAAAAAGCTGTTTGAACATCTTTTATTGCCTCCCAATCAACAACCTCAGTAAATAATTGGATATTTAATTTTTTTACTATCTCCTCAATGTTTCTTACCGCCAAATCTGAATTCCAACCTGCATCAACATGAACAGCTAATAATCTTAAATTAGCTTCTTTTCTCGCCCAATAAGCCAAATAAGAACTGTCAACACCTCCACTCAAACCAATTATTGCATCATATTCTTGATTTTTTTGCTTCTCTTTCATTGAAACAACTATATCATCAAGTTCTTTTAAAACTTCTTTAGTACCGGGAGTCCAATTTTTTTTTAAACTATTATAAAATGAAATACAATGACTACATTGACCCGTTTCATCAAATGATATATCTTCATCAGATGTATCCATTATACATGTATTACATATTTTAAGATTTTTAATAAGTTTTGAGGAATTATTCATTATCTCTGAAGATAATTTAAGAAGAAATTTGTTTAATTTCATTATATGTTGGATAAGAAATTAAAACTGCTTTATATTTTCCATGAAAAGAAAAAAAAGAACCTGCTGCTGCTGCATCAGCACCAACTTTTATTATTTTTTTTAAATCAGATATTTGACCAGCACCACCTAATGAAACAAGTTGACAAGATAAATATTTTCGAGCTCTTTCAACTAAATTCAAATCATATCCATTTCTCATGCCATCATTATCAACACTTTGAATAATAACTTCTCCAAAACCTATATCAGCACATCTAACTAAATATTCATCAAAAGATTCAGATATAATTCTTTTTTTTACATGAGAAAAAATTTTATAAGTTCCAAAAAAATTTTTTTTTATATCAACACAACATACAATTGTTGAAGAACCAAATTCTTTAATTAGAGTACGTGCTAAATCAGAGTCTTTTAAAAAAGAATTGTTTATAATTAATTTTTCACATCCAGAATTTAAAATTTTTTCAGCTTGAAAAAGATTTTTTATTCCTCCACCATATGAAAAAGGCATGAAAGCTTCTGATGAAATATCTTTTATGAAATTATAATTAGGTTCCTTATTTTTTTTTGATGCATCAATATCCAAAAAAGTAATTTCGTCAGATTCTTTTTCACTAAAAATTTTAACTGCATTTATTGGGTCACCGATGTATTTAGGTTTTTTAAATTTTTCAGTTTTATATAGCACATTATCTTTAAGAAGTAATACTGGAATTATTCTTTTATTCATAAAAAAAATCTTTCAAAAGTTGAAGTCCAAACCTATGGCTTTTTTCTGGATGAAATTGAACACCATAGACATTGTTTTTTGATACTGCAGAAACAAAATCATCACCATAATTCGAAAATGATTCAATATTATTTTTATCTTTAGGTTTAAAATAATATGAATGAACAAAATAAAAACGTCTTTCAGAATCTAAATTTTTAAATATTTTTGATTTTCTTGTAGGTTTAACATAATTCCAACCCATATGAGGTATTGATAATTTTTTATTTTGAAATTTTATAACATCCATATCAATAAACCCTAAACCTTTTTCATCTCCCTCTTCACTTGACTTACCAAGAATTTGAGCACCTAAACATATCCCCAAAATAGGAATATTTTTGTCATAAACACACTCGTTTAAGACCTTAATTAAGTTTAATTTTTTTAAGCTATTCATTGCTCTATCATAAGCTCCAACTCCAGGTAAAATAATAGCAGATGAATCTAAAATATAATCTGAATCTGATGATGCTTTAGCTTTAATGTTAAGCCTTGACAACATTGAAATTAAAGAACCTATATTTCCTACTTTATAATCAACTATTGTTACATTCATGATAAATTTTAATTATTAATAAAATTTAGTAATTTTTTACTTTCATTTTCCCAAGATAAAATTTTTGCTGTTTCGATTGAATTTTTTTTAAAGAAGTTAATTTTTTTATAGGAAATATTTGAAATTAATTTTGCAATTTTTTTTGGATTATTTTGCTCATCATCAATTAATAAACCTAATGAATGCTCATTTACTATTTTTGCCATATCTGGATAATTTGAAACACAAAGCATTGTTCCTGACATAATATATTCAAAAAATTTATTAGAAAGATTAATTGTTTTTTGCATTCCAGTATTCTTCATGATTAATAATCCAATATCTGATTTATTAGCTTCAAAAACAATTTTATTGAAGTCAACTGGTTCAACAATTTTTATTTTTTTTGATAAATTAAATGAATTAATTAACTGATCTAATGAATTAATATAATCTGAAGGACCACTTCCTCTAATCTTTAAAGAGTATTTTTCAGGTAAAAAGTTCATAATTTTTATATATGTTTCTAACCCTCTTCCTGGAGCCAATATTCCATGGTATAACATTTCAATACTTGATTCAGAATTTAAAATTTTAGGTTCATGCTTTTCATAAAATGGGGTGCTTCTAACTGTTATTAAATTTTTAATTTTTGGGTATTGCTCTCTTAATATTGAGTTTAACCCATCACTCACAGTTGAAATACCATTTGATTTTGTGTAAAATTCGTTTTCAATATTTTTTATGTAAGAGTTTTGAAAAATTTTAATTTTTAAATTTGAAAAAAAATCTGTTGAGTTTTTTTGAGATAAAGCATGTTCATGAACATCAACAAAATACTGTGAATTATTCTTTTTTGCTAATTTATAAGCTATTGGTGTAGTAAAATAATCATGAGTAAAAATAAAATCTACTTTAATATCTTTTAACAAATCATATATTTTAACATATCTATTTTCATCCCAATATCTATTTAAATAGTTTTTTTTATGATCAGAGAAAAATATCAAAATAAAGGTCCTCCATCTTTTTATTTCATATTTAAATCTTCTTATAGGCCTTAAGAATAAATTATCGTAAAAAAACTTTAAAAAAATAAAAGGATCTAAAAAATTTGGTAAATATTTCAAAAATTTATTTTCTTTTTTATGTTTAAATGCTTTATAAATATTATCAAATGGAAAAGGTAATTTAGATAATATATTATTTTTCGAAGTAGAATCCTTGATATCATTAATAATCAAATTAGATTTTGGGTTTAAATCGATAAATTTATAATGATTTATCTTTTTATCTTTTCCTTTATAACCTGCAATGATGACGTTCATCCCATTTTGATAAAATAAATTTGCTTGTCTAAGAACTCGTGGTTCTGAAAAAACAGGTGTTAGTGAAATTATAAGAACTGATTTAGTCTTCATTTAATAAAATAATTTGTATTTTTTTTTATTTTTTTGGTAATTTTTTCTTTTAGAAAGGGATAAACCTTTTCATTGATAAATTCCCATAATCTTTTTTCATAATTATTTATATAACCTATAATTTTTGATACTAATTTTGAACTTTTATTTGTTTTTAATGGAAAATTATTACTGTGTAAATCACAAAAAAACTTATCAATTTTATAAAAACTAAAATTAGTAAAATATTCAAGATATAAAGTTTCCATTTTATTGTTGTACTTTTCTTTTAAAATTTCAAATTTTTTACTATTAGTAGTTTCTGTTTTATTAATTTTATCTAAAATTGTTTTTAAAAAATAATCAATTCTTAATTCCTTGATACTCAAAATCTTCTCTTTACAGTTTTTAGCTATTTTTTTTTGAAGTTTTTTATCATTTATAAACTCTAAAATGCTATTTTTATCATTATTAAATGGAAAAAAATCTTCGTAAGGTTCAAGAATATCTCCATATTCACCTGGAACTAATAATTGAGCTGTCATAGTAAGCGCTGCTTCAAAGTTTCTTGGAGACAAACAAGTCATCCTTAGATTTTTATTTTTTTCTTCAATCAAAATTTTAATCACTTCTTCATTATTACAACCATGATCTAATTTATATGCATTAAGTTTTTCAACAATACTTAAATTTGATATTATCTCACTTGAACCACTATTAGATCCTAAAACAATTCTTCCATTCATCAAAAAATTAATCCAATCCTCATTAAAATAAAATTTTTTTGAATCAACATCGACCCTCATTCTATAATTTTGGAAATCATTTAAAAAAAATTTACCAAGGTCAGCTTTCAATTGCGCCATATTATTAGGAAAAGTAGGAGAACCTGAAGCTTTATAAATAACATCAAACTTTCTCTTTTTTAGAGGTTTAATTTTTGATGTAAGGCTTATCAACTCAGGTGTAATATATCCTGTATAACATGGTAATATTTCACCACCATTTTGTAAATATTTTTTATGAAGAGTGTCTTTAAAATCAAAAAAAGGTGATAATGTTAAATTTATTCCAAATTGATTTAGTAATTCGTTTAATTCATCATTACAATAATAATCATCTTGCGGTAAAGCTATTTTGAATGATGATAAATTTTTAATAAATGAATAATTTTGAATAATACGTTCATAAGTTGTTTTATGAAAAATCATTCCTAAAAAACTTGAATTCAAGATTATTACGTCAAATTCAAATTCCTTTAAAAATTCAGGTGGATCCAAACAAGCATTATGGATAATATAATTATTATTTGGAAAATAATTGTAAAAACTTAATTCTAAATCGGAGATATTATTTATCCAACTATCAGGATGTCCCATGTTATGCAAAATCAATATATTCATTTTAAAATTTTTATTGAAATAGTCAAAATATTTGCGATTTAAAATTAAAAACGCACTTATTTAATTTTCTAGAGATCGAGATTTCCATTAGTTAAAAAAACTTACAAAAAAATTTTTATCAATTTAGTTCTAAGATTCTTTTTTGTGAAAAGAATATTATTAAAATTTATTTTTTCAATAAATTTTCTTATATCTGAGAACCTAGAGAAGTTGTTAAACTTTATTTTAATAAATTCAATTTTTCTGAAATGATATGTATCAAAAAAAATATTGGGGGTTTTTTTAAATAATTTCATTGAAAAAAAATAATCTGGTGATGGAATATTAAATTCTTTATTTTGTTTACTTATTATATTAATTGTTATTGTATTGTTCTTTATATCCCTTTTGGGAAAAACATAAACATCCTTAAAAAAATTTAAAAGCTTAACTAATAAACCTAATATAATAAATAATGATGTTTTTTTTAAACCATTAAGATAAGATTTCAAAACTAATTTTTATTCCATTTTGGTTTTAATCTTACCAAACCGGCACCATAAAGGTCACTTTTTGATGAGATTTCAAGCTTATTTATATTTACTGTTGCTGCATACTGTGTATTAATATGATCCCCTGAAATTGTTACATTTATATAGTAAGATCCTCGATTCAAAATTAAACTATCATATTCTAAACTAAATTGATTTTTCCCTTTTGATAAACCAACGTTGAAATCAATCTCTTTAGTATTGTTAGCAATTACATTTTGTCCAGATAAATTAAAAAAACTAATTGCTATAATTACATTGTCAATATTTTTATTAGATTCAATTAATATTTTTAAATCAAAATAACTTCCACTTTCTATTATTTTATTATATTTCAATTTTAAATCTTTAATATAATTTTTATCTAAGAAAGTTTTTGATGATGACACATCATCTTTCTGTGCTGAAAAACTTTCATATTCATCACAAATTTCTTTTGTTTTACCTATTTTCTGTTTTTTTCCTTCTTCAATCCATAATACTCTGTTACAATTTGCTCTAATTGAATAAGGACTATGAGATACTAAAATTATTGAACCTCCACCTGACCTAAATTCATTTATTCTTCTATAACATTTGATGGCAAAATTTAAATCTCCAACAGCTAGAATCTCATCAACAAGTAAAATTTGAGGTTCAATTGAAACTGCAATTGAAAATCCTAATCTGGCCATCATACCAGAACTATAATTTTTTATTGGAGAATCAATAAAATCCTCAAGCTCACTAAAAGAAACTATATCATCAAATTTAGATTTAATTAAGTCTATAGGATAACCCATGATTGTACCGCAAACAAAAATATTTTCTCTACCTGTTAAAACTGGATTAAAACCAATCCCTAGGGATATTAATGCATTTAGCTTTCCATTAATTTGAATATTTCCTGTCGTTGGGTATAGTAAACCTGAAATTAATTTTAAAAGAGTAGTTTTACCTGCTCCATTATGACCAATTATACCTAGTGTTTCACCTTGCTTTAATTCAAATGAAATATTTTTTAAAGCCCAAAACTCTGTTTTTCTCAAATCCAAATTATTATTAGAATTATAAAAAACTTTTTTAAATAAATCTACACCACCGTAAACTAATGATCTTTTCAAATTCCTAGAAAATTTTTTAGATAAATTATTTACTATTAAATGTGATTTATTCAATTAATTCTCCATTCTTTCAATAAGAATTGGCATTGATAGATTGTAAAAAAAACATCCTGGTATAAATAAAAATAAAATAATAATCATTATAATTAAGAAAGATTCTATTGAATTAATATCGTTTAAGTTAAATAGAAAACTTCTAGCTGTTAAAAAAAATGGAGTTAAAGGATTGTTTTTTATGAATAAATTAAGAATACCTGAATCAGGAACTGGATATAAAGCAGGAGTTAAAAAAACCAAAGGGCCTGTAATCAAATTAATTACCCGTTTTAAATCTTCAAAAAGAGTTATTATTGGAAGAACATATATACCTATTAGAAATCCAAAAAAAGAAATTCCTAAAATTGGTATTATAACAAGAAAACCCTGAAAGCTAAAACTATTTTCAAATATCATAAGAACTAAAATAATTGGAATGAATTTTAAAGAAAAATTTATCATTATATTTATAAATCCACTTACGATAAGAGCTAGCCAAGGAAATTGAATTTTTGTTAAAACAGATTTATTAATTTGAACTTGATTTAATGGTGCATTTAATGAGTCTACAAACAATTGCCAAATTAATGTACCTGAAATAACATAGGCTGGATATGAAATTAATAAATCTGGAATATTAATAATATTTGAACGTTGTAGCAAAATAAATGATAATGAGGTAACTAGCGGTCCAGCTACTCCCCAAAAAACTCCTAAAAAAGATAATCGATATAATGATGAAAAATCTCTGATAGCTAGTTGAAATCCCAATTCAAAAATATTTTGTAATTTTGTTTTCATATACTAGAATTTAAAATAGAAGAATAAATTTCATCCATTTTTTTCCCACCTGATTGAGCTGAATGCCATTTCAAAGCAAACTCTCTTCCTTTTTTTCCCAAATCAATTCTTTTTTGAGGATCTTGAATTAAATCAATTAATACTGTTTTTATTGTTTCTGGTGTAGCTGAAATAACAGGTAATTCTTCAACATAATCTGGAATTTGTTCCCTCATACTATCTAACCACTCTGGTCTTAAAAAACAAACACATGTTTTACCTAACATTAATGCTTCCCTAATATTAGCTCCAAAAAAACCAAATGTTAACATATCTACAACAATATCCGCTTGCACCTGAATGTATCTAACTTCATCATTCTTCAAATCAGATACAGAAATAGGTTCAATTGGAAAGCCCTCATTTATTAATTCCTTGAATAATGGTTCATAAATATGAGAACATTTTATATCAACTCCACCTTTTCTGGTTCTTTGTTTTTTATTTGCAATGCTATGAAAAATTTTAACTTTTCCAGAATCCTGTAATTTAAATTGATTTGGGATTTTAAGATTTGGGTTCCAAAAATTAGAATCCAAACAATAGAATTCAGGAACTTCATGAACATTTTTATTATCGTTATAATCTTTTCTATTACCTCCTAGTATACATTGAAAATCAGCCAATTCATTTCTAAATTTACCCCACTTCGCATTTCCTTCATCAGAACAAACTTCAGGAACTTCTTGCCATTTACAAATATTACATGTGTTATATGGTCCCCATTTACTAAATGAACTTTGAAGAACCCCATCTAAACAACCATTATTAGTATAGAAAATTTTTTTACCTAGTGATTTTATATATTCAATTTCATTCATAGGCATATATTTTTTAAAAAATTGATTGATTATTGTCCCAAATGTTAGTCCATCTTTATTTGAAAAATGAAAGATATCATACTTATCTAATGTGTTTAAAAAAAAATCAAATTGGTACATTGAATCTTTTTCAGAATCATATTTAAATAAAAAATCCCATCCATGGTAATGATGCCAAGATTCTTTATTACTGTCCCAATTAAGAATATTTGCCTCCCAACCATACTTTCTTAATTCTCTTGAGAGGTACCAAGTATTATAATATTCACACCCTGCAAAAAGAATAGAACCTTTAGTTTTCATGGGGTTGCCTCTTCAGTTAAAAGTTTTTTAGACCTTTCAAATCCTAAATTCATTAAAACATCAATAATTGAAAGACCAGAGATAAATTCATTTGAATTATATTGATCATACTTCTTTGGTTTATAATTTAAATATTTTACATCAATATTTGATTCCTGAAAAACAGTTTCATCTAAATATTCATTTGCTCCATCACCTGAAAGATAAATATTCGCTTTTAATTTCTTTGTAATGGAAACTAAAAGATCATTTGAAGTTCCTTTATAAGGAATATTTGATGATAACATAATTTTTTCGTAATCAATATCAAGTATTTTACAAATATCAAAAATTGATTTTAAATTATATTTAGCAATATTATTTTCATCATTTAGAATTAAATTCATTATAAATTCTTCAACCTCAAAATAAAAAGGTGCCTTTTTATAATTAATCTCAATTGTCTTAGATATTTTTTTTTTCCATTGTTCAAAGTTATTAAATTCCATTTCATTAATTTTTTTCACACCAGTATAATTTCTTACTATTGGAGCTGTTAGCCAATTTGATTGTCCTGAAATTATAATTTTAACTCGATTAGACCAAGAGCCGCCTTTTTTAGGAAATTGTACATCATCTAAAATCACAAAAAAATCACTTTTAAAAATTTTATTAAAATATCCTAACCAAGGAAAAAAATTAGGCTGATGAATTCCAACAATTCTATCTTTATTCATTAGTTATAATTTGGAATTTTTTACCATCAATATTTAAAAATAAATTATTATATCCTGGAAAAGAACAAGCGTTTAATCTTTTTATAAATTCATTTTTTTCGATATCATCAGATAAATTACAAAGCTTTTCAAAATCCTTACGTGTGTATTTTTTATTTGACCATTTATATTTATTATTAATTTTTAAATAATTTTTTTTATCAAAATTTTTTAAAAGTTTTTTAAATAATTTTAAACCTGCATCATTAGCATTCATTAATAGCTCATTTGGATTTATCGATGATTTAACACTAAAAATCTCTACATCTATTATACCTCCTTCATCAACTTTATTAATCATAAAATGCATTGTTGCACCATATTTTTTTACATTATTATATACTGCAAAATGGTGTGGGTCTCTTCCTGGATAGTCTGGAGATGCAGCATGAATATTTATGGATGTCAAACCTTTAATATCTAATATTTTTTTGGGGACAATTATACTAGAACCAAATGAAACTAATAATTCAAATTGCTTTTCTTTAAATAATAACTGCAATTGATCTTTAGAAAAAATTGGTACAAAAGATAAATCATTTCTTATTGATTCAGCAATTACGCATAATTCTTTAGAAAAGCTTTCAAAAGATAAAATTCCAACAATTTTTTGATTACTATTCATGGATTGAAGTTTTTTTACCAATATTCAATCTTCCATCTTTATCAAGCTGTTTTTCATAATTTGCCAATGTATTATTTGCTCTTTCATCAACACATCTTTTTATTCTATAATAAGGCTCTTCTTCCTGGTCTTGCCACCATGCTGGATGAGTCAAAACATGTAAATTCTTTTCCTCAGCATTCAATAGAACATCTTTAAGCCTTTTAAACCGCCAATAACCATTTGAATCAGAAATGTATGGAATTTCATTTTTAAATTTTGCTGAATAACAATTTATTAATCCACCATACTCTTCTTTTTCACATGTTAGCAAAAAATCATTTGGGTTGTGAAAACTGAATACAGTAGGTCTATAATCAAAAATATCTTTAATTATATTCGATTCTAATTCAATTTTTTTATCTAATTCATCTTCATTTTTTATGTTATAATAATCACTATCAAAATGAATACCTAGGTGGTGTCCATATCCAAGAATCTTTTTAATTAACTCTGATTGACCTTTTTCCATAGTATTATAAAAATCAGAATGAATATTAATAAAATAGGTAGCGTTGATTTCCTCGCTATTCTCAATTTCTGCAAGCTTAAAAGCTCTATTAATTGAAAAATCTATATCATGTCTCCAAAGTATAAATTTTTGATTATAATTAATATCATCATATGAACTAAAGCTATAATTTTTCTTTGCTAGAATTAATAACTCACGATATTTAATCGTTGTGAAATCTCTTATTGTTGATAGATTATTTTCAGGATTATTTTTTGAGCTTATCACTTAAATCGAGTCCTTATAGATTTAATATATTTGTCTGGAGTTATCAAACTATTATCAATTTCAATTGAAGATATTTTAATTTGTCCTTGTCCGCAAGCTACCTGAATATAACCTTCATCAATTTTTATAATTTGACCAGGAACAGCATAATATACATGGTCAATATCTACTAACTCTGCATCCCAAATAATTACTTTCTCTTTATTTATTGATGAAAAAGCACCACTATAAGGTTTATTATAAGCATTGATTTGTCGTAAAATTTGTGTTGATGATTTAGACCAATTAATCAACCCATCGCTTGGATTTAATGGAAAACAGCGAGATATTTCTTTGTAATTTTTTGATTGCTCTTCAAGCACAAAAGAAGGATTATCACTCATTTTTTTTACAGACTCTAAAAACAACTTAGGTATGCTTGTTGACATCCAACCCCATACTTGAGTTACTTTAGTATTTATATCTATTTTTAAAAATTCTTTTGCGATTATATTACCACTATCTAACTCTCCTCCTATCATTTTATGAATACATAAACCTATTTTTTCTTCACCATTTAAAATAGCCCATGCCTGGCATGCGTTTCCACGATATCTAGGTAAGTCACCTCCATGAGCATTGAGAATTCCCATTGGAAATAAATCTATTATTGATTGCGGAATAATTCCATTGTAATTAAGACTTAAAGCTATATCTGAATTACTAGAACTTAAGAATTCAGTATGCTCTAAAATTTTAGCACCTTTAGCAAAAGGTATATTCCAATCTTTGGCAATTTGTTTAAAATCATCTGAAACCTTAGTATATTCTGGAGCTTCTTTAGATGTTAAAATACAAGATATATCATAGCCTGCTTTTTTAAGCATAAACATAGTTTCAAATAAAATTTGTGTACGGCCAATTATTGCGATTTTCATAATTCTTTACAAAGCTTTAAAGTCTCTAAAAAATAATTGCGAACTCCATATCCATTATATCTTAACCGAATTAATTCATCTGGTGAATGATGCATGCTTCTTGTTTTTTCGTAACTAATTAAGTTTTCTGTATTAAGATATATATGAATCGGATGAAAATCAAAAACTTTTAAACCTTTTCTTTTAAATAAAGTTTTAGCTGATGAATTATTATCATATATACAATAAATATCATCTTCCCAAAAATAAGGTATTCTTATTAATTTATTCCATAGAATCCACGGTTGAAGAATGATATTTGTCTGTTCTGGTATATAATGATTGCAATCGTACCTAAGGCCCTTTTCATAGAAAAGATCTAGGAGGTTGCTATTTTGAAACATTGAATGGCTTCTTATAGATTTTGCTTCAGGAACTATATTTAACAATCTATCTATAACTTCTTCAGCTGATGACCCATTGCATTTATTACCTTCAAGTAGAAAATTAAAATTAGGGTGTATTCCAAGTTCAAAATTTTTATTTGATCTTAATCTATCTAATAATGGTGTATCATGTGTAATAAAGAAAGTTGCTTTTGCTTCATTTTTTTCAAGTAAATCAATAGTGTCAGATATTAAAGCATTGTGAGCCCAATCTATATCTATGGTGATAAAAGGAGATTTCCACGTCATATTATTAATAGGATCAATATGAGATATCATTTTTTATCAATTTCCTTTATTTCAGCATCCCAAACAATAATTTTTTTATTATTCATAAACTATTTTATTATTTTAATTAACTTTAAAAACATTTAAAAATTCCTCAAAATTTAAAAGTGACCAAATGAATAATCTTCGATTTTTATCTCCATCAAGATGCTCTTTGACCAAAGATTGAATTTTATCTTTATTCGTCAATTTATCAATAGACGATTTAGTATTTATAGAATCTTTTACAAAATCTATGCTCTCTCCTTTAAACCAGCTAGAATCAGGAGAAGAAAAACCTTGTTTAGGAGCATTTGTTATTTTAGACGGAACATATAATTTCATTACGTCTCTCAAAATTTGCTTACCGTCATTAGTTTTTTGGAAATAAGAATTGGTTTTTTTACCATGTTGATTTTCATTAATTCTCATAACTTGATTTAAATTATTTAATTTTAGATTTACTGGGCAGCTCATTGCAAAATCAACTAAATCATTATCTAAAAATGGAACGCGAGTTTCAAGGCTATGTGCCATAGAAAGCTTATCTTCAACAACCAACAATCCATGTAAAAATGTTTTTGCTTCAAAATAAAGAGAGTGATTAATATAATCCTCCGGTTTTGATAATTCATTGCTATGATTTAAAAATACATTACGAAATATATCTTTAGTCCATACATCTTTAACTTCATCCCAAATCGGTTTAAATACTTCTTTAATTTCAGAATTTGATATGAGCCGTTGCCAAAAAAGATAATACTTATCAATATAGTTTTCAAAATCATGATTAACTAGCGCACGATAATATCGCCATGGATATCCTCCAAATAATTCATCACCACCTGCTCCTGACAGAACCACCTTGACAAATTTACTTGCAAGTTTTGCAACATAATAATTTGGATAGCTTTGACCTACCCTTGGCTCCTCTAAATGCCATGCAAAATTTGGTAAACATCTTTCCATATCACCTGACTTGAGAACCATTTCGTAATGCTCTGTTTTATAGAGCGCTGACATTGCTTCAGCTTTTTTACGTTCATCAAAAGCCATTTCTAATCCTGAAGCTGATGAAAGATCAAATCCACAAGTAAAAGTTTTTATGTACGGTAATTCTTTGGAGGCAAGCGCTGTAAGTGTTCCAGAATCCATTCCACCTGAAAGATAAGACCCTAGCTCAACATCGGATATAAGTTGACGACTAACAGCTTGTTTTAATAGTCGATCTAACTCTTGAATGTATTCTTGCTTATCTTTTGTTTTTTTGGTGGATGAAAAGTGAAAATCCCAATATTGAGAAAATATAATTTTGGGAGATTTTGATTTCATTGAGATAGTTGCAGTATTTCCTTGGGGGAAAAGTTTAATATTTTCAATTAATGTGCGATCAGTAAAAATATTTTGAAATGTAAAATATTCAATAATAGCTTTTTTATCAATTTTTCTATCTACTTTTGGATGTTCTAAAATAGCTTTTAGTTCTGATGCAAAAATGAAGGTGTTACCATATTGAGCATAATACATTGGTTTAATTCCATACCGATCTCTAGCTAAATGAAGGCTCTGTTCTTTATTATCCCATATAGCAAAAGCAAACATTCCATTAAATTTTTTAACACAGTCTGTGCCCCAATTTGCAAACGCATATAGAACAACTTCAGAATCAGTTTGAGATTTGAATTGATAACCCTTTGACTCCAACTCTAACCTTATTTCATTAAAATTATATATTTCACCATTATAGCTCAATACATATCTTTTATCTTTTGAGAACATCGGCTGACTTCCAGCATTTGACAAGTCTATTATAGACAACCTCCGATGGCCAATACCAATATTACCTTCAATCCAATGTCCTTCACCATCTGGTCCTCTATGAGCAATGCTATCTGTCATTCTTTTCAAAACAGTTTCTGACACATGAGCTGTATCAAAATTCAATATTCCAGCAATGCCACACATGATTATAAATTTTTCTTAATTGTATTTATAACATAATACTGTTCTTTAGCTGTAAGACCATTAAACAATGGAAATGATATACTGCATTCATTTGCAATATATGCATTTGGAAAATCGTGGGGGTCTATCCGATATTTTTCTCTATAGTATTTTAACATATGTACTGCATGAGTAGCAGGTCGAGTTGAAACTCCATCAATTTGAAGTGTATCCATGAAACTATTTCGACGAGTATTAATATCTTCTACGTCTGAGAGGTTGATATTCTTTTTGTCAAAAAGACAAGGAAAAGACTGGTAGCCATGTTGATAGCCATTAATATTTGTTGGTAATTGAAAAAAGCCTAAACCATCTAATGAGTTTAAATAAGTGATTGCCAGCTTTATTCTTTCATCTACAATTTTTTTTGCTCTATCCATTTGAGTTGATCCAATAGAAGCTTGAATATCAGTCATCCTATAATTATACCCAGCATAAGGATGTTCAGCTAAAAGATACGGACGAGATCCATGATGTCTTTGAAAATCTGATATAGCTGCTCCATGATCTCGCATAGATCTAATTTTTCTAGCTAATTCAGAGTTATTAGTAGTTACCATTCCACCTTCACCAGTTGTTATGGCTTTCCGAGGATGAAAACTAAAACATCCAGCATCTCCAAATGTTCCTACATGTTTATTACTATATTTTGAACCAAACCCACAAGCCGCATCTTCAATTACAAATAAGTTATGCTTTTTTGCAATTTCAATTATAGGACTCATATTTGCAGCTAACCCAAAAAGATGAACAGGTATAATTGCTCTAGTTCTAGATGTTATTTTTTTTTCAATTTTAGATATATCTATATTAAATGTAGATAAATCAATGTCACAAAAGACAACATTTCCACCTAGGTGCTCAACTACATTTGCTGTGGAAATCCATGTAAATGCAGGAACAATAGCTTCATCACCTGGCTTGAAGTTTAGTGCTGCTAAAGATAGATGTAGCGCACTAGTGCAAGATGAAACTGCAATAGATTCTTTAACATCAACAAATTCTGAAAACTTCTTTTCAAATTCCTGTGTATATGGCCCCTGAACAACCCAACCTGATTCAAGCGGTTTTTGAATTACATCAAATTCTTTTTTTGTTAATTGTGTTCTTGCTATGGGAACTTTCACTTATTTTTCCTTCTCCAATCAACCAATCGACGTAAACCACTTTTAAGATCATATCTATACTTAAAACCTAAATCCTTTTCTGCTTTTTTTGGATCTCCAATACGATTTTGAACCATTTGTCTAGCATCATCTTCATTATATGGGTTATATTTAACAACAAGATCAGAATTTTTAATTTCTAAAATAGTATCACATAACTCTTTGATGCTAGTTTGAACTCCAGTGCCAACATTATAGAATTCGTCTGATATATTTGACTCCAATGCTAAAACATTGCATCTTCCTGCATCTTCTGCATCTATAAAATCATATGCCTGACTACCGTCCCCATTAATTACGGGCTGTTCATTAGTATCAATTTTATTTAACATAATAGGTATAACACCTGTGTAAGCTGCTGTTTGATCTTGGTAAGGTCCATATACATTCATGTATCTAAGGCCTACATAGCTTAGTCCATATCTATCGTGAAATGCTTTACAAATTGCCTCTCCTGCTATCTTTGTTGCTCCATAGAAATTTCGATTATTAAAAGGATGTTCTTCCGTCATTGGAGTTTCAACAGCATCACCATATACTGAAGCAGATGAAGAATAAATTAATCTTTTAACGTTATTTTTAACACAAGACTCTAAAACATTATAAGTGCCTTCGATATTAACATGAAATGCTGTTCTAGGAAAATCTTTACAATGTAAAAGCCACATCGCAGCTAAATGAATTACACCATCAATACCATTCATTGCATCATTTAATAAATCTATATCCCTAATATCACCACCATTTGGATATATTTTACACCTATCATCTTCTAAACTTTTTTTAATGTTTTGAATATTTCCCCTTGAAAAATTATCATAAATCAATACTTCTTTTACATTTGTTTTTAATAATTCAGAAACAACATGACTTCCTATGAATCCTGAACCCCCAATTACTAATATCTTGCTATCTTTTATTTCCATAAAATAATTTACCTTAATAATTTTTTATTTGAATGAATTAAAAATATTTTTGTCATAATGTGACATATTAATATTGATTTAACCATTAGGATTGATTTCATTTATAATAATTCATAAAGATTTAAGAATTTTTCTAATTTTATTTGCTGTATTACCTAAACCATAAACATTACTAGGCTCAAAATGCTGTAAATCTAAAGTTAATGCTTGCTTTAAATCGTTTAAATTAGATCCACTCAAAATATTGGCTCCTATATCTAATAATTCAACCCACTCTGTTTGTTCTCTAATTGTTATACATGGAACTCCATAAAAAAAAGCTTCTTTTTGAATACCACCAGAGTCTGTCGCAATTTTAGAAGCATTCTTTTCTAAAATAATCATATCAAAAAAACCCACTGGATTTATTAATTTAATATTTTTTCCAATTTTGCATTTATATTCAAATAATTTTTTTTTTGTTCTTGGATGTATTGGAATAATTACTTGAGTGTCTAGACTAGAAAGAGCATCAAATATATTATTTAAATTTATTGAAGAATCAGTATTTTCAGGTCTATGAATAGTAGTAAGAATATATTTTTTTTTTTTAATTCCTAATTTATCTAATATAGTTGAAGAACAATCTGCTTTTTTTGAAAAATAAAGCGCAGAATCAAACATGATATCACCAACATTAAAAATTTTTTTTTTATCTATTCCTTCTTTAATTAGATTATTGTAACTAAGCTTAGACGGAACAAATAATATTGATGAAATATGATCTGTTAACAATCTATTTATTTCTTCTGGCATTTTCCTGTTAAAAGAACGTAATCCTGACTCTACGTGTATTATTGGTATATGAATTTTTACAGCTGCCAAAGCTCCAGCTAAAGTTGAATTTGTATCTCCATAAACTAAAACAAAATCAGGTTTTTCATCTAATAATATTTTTTCTAATTCTTCTAATTGTCTTCCTGTCATTGCTCCATGTGATAAATTTTGAATTCCCAAATTATATTTTGGAGTTGGAATCATCATCTCTTCAAAAAATATTTGGCTCATATTATGATCAAAATGTTGGCCTGTGTGTATGATGATTTCTTGAATTGATTGATCTTTGGAAAATTCCAAGCTAAGTACTGAAGCCTTGATAAATTGAGGCCTTGCTCCAATAATTGTAACTATTTTCACTATAATCGATTACCTTTTTTGTCCACTTTTCCAATTATTTTACCTGGGTTTCCAACTACTAATGAAAATGGTGGAATATCTTTGGTGATAACAGTACCTGAACCAATCATCGCATATTCTCCGATAGTTACTCCGCAAACGATAGTAGCATTAGCTCCAATACTTGCTGATTTTTTTATTAGTGTTTTCTTATAAAACTGAGATCCTCTCTGAGGAAACTCTGATCTTGGTAATTTAATATTTGTAAAAACCATAGATGGACCACAAAAAACATAATCTTCTAGCTCTACACCTTCATAAACGGAAACATTATTTTGAATTTTTACAAAATTACCAATTTTAACATTATTTCCAATTACTACGTTTTGCCCTAAATGACAGTTTTTACCTAAGTTTGCCCCACTTAAAATATGTGAGAAATGCCAAATTTTTGTACCTGATCCAATTTTTACATCTTCATCTATATATGAAGATTCATGTATAAAGAAATCTTTTTTATTCATCGTTTATTAATTGTTTACTTGCACTAACTAAAATATTCGTTACTCTCAAAGCATGTTCACCGTTGGACAATTTAATTTTATTTCCATCTAAATGATTACAAAAATATTCAAGTTCTTCTGATAATGGCATTTTATTTTCATAATCAATTAAAGTTATCGGACCATCAATTTTTTCAGGAATTCCTTTTTCAAAGTCAAATTTTTTTGTGTAGAGTTTTAAAGGCTTGTTATCTAAAGAATCCTCAAAAGTTATCATTGCATTTGATCCTATAACTACTAATCTTTGCTCTTTAAATGGATGTAACCAACTAACAAAAATATGTCCCTCGACACCATTTTCATATTTAAGTTGAGTAATTGTTGAATCTGGAATACCTTTTTGAAGAAATGTACTTCCATTACTGATAATTTTTTTGGGAGTAGATTCTATGAGAAAATCAAAAATAGAAATATCATGAGGTGCTAAACTCCAAAAAACGTTTTCTTGTGTTCTCACTTTACCAAGATTTAATCTATTACTATATACATATTGTAAATCACCTATGATATTTTCATCTATCATTTTTTTAATTTTTCTTATTGCTGGATGAAAAAGCATCAAATGACCAACCATCAAGTTTATATTTTTTATTTTGGATAATTCAACTAATTCTTTTGCATCATCTATTGACAATGTGAGTGGTTTTTCAACCAAGAGATGAAAATTATTATTTATTATTTTTTTTGCTATTTTGAAATGTGTTTCTGCTGGAGTAGCAACTACAAATCCATCAAAAAAATTATTTGACAAGGCTTCATCTAGTTCATTAAAAATTTTTATTTTAGGATAATCTTTTTTGTATTTTTCAATCAAACTCAAATTTGAATCTACCATTCCTCCTAAATAACCAAGAGAATTCAAAGTTCGAATGTGATTTTTACCCCAATAACCTCCACCAACAACACATATATTTTTTTTCATTTTTTTAACACCTTTTTAATAAGGTTTGTAATTTTTAAAATACTTTTTTCATCAAGATAAGGATG
>Ga0310343_10000056_pt1 | contig 43450 bp, 39 predicted proteins | sample HC15DNA2025_MG_FD_203519 | JGI IMG/M metagenome (GOLD analysis project Ga0310343, IMG submission 203519) | Marine microbial communities from station ALOHA, North Pacific Subtropical Gyre - HC15-DNA-20-25_MG | ecosystem: Environmental > Aquatic > Marine > Oceanic | place: Pacific Ocean: North...
GTTCTCCCTTGCTGAGTTGGTCGCTGCAGATCAGTTCAAGTCATATGAAGAATTGAAGAAGCGTCTTGGTTACGTTCTTGGAAATGCTGCACCTCGTCAAGATGCAGAAGTTGAAGATGAAGTTGAACTCATCGAAAGAGAAAGAGCAGAGCAAGTTGTTACTGCTGCAACCTCATCAAGTTCAGCACCAGTCACTGCTAGTGCAGATGCTGACGAAGAGGATACACTCTCATACTTTGCAAGACTTGCTGAAGAGTGAGATACAATCAACTCTGTCTAACATTGTTAGTCATAGCAGCATATTTAAATTTACTACTTAAGTAAAATCAGACCGTAGAGAAATCTACGGTCTTTTAATTTGGATCTGTATTTCTAGTATTCTCGGTTCTAACAAGATTACCATTAACATATTGAGAAGATTTACTATAAGTCATGATATTTCTCATATCAAGTAAGAACATATTTTTATAAGATGGTCGTAAAACTGTAATATTTCTTTTATCTTCGTTAATCTTAGCTTCATATTCATAATGAGTGACTCCACCCACTGGATTGAGAGTCGCTGTTGATGATGTTGGATCTGGAATAGTAAAATTAGAATCAACTACTTTTCCCTCTGGTAGATATACATTTCCAGATGAATCTTTTACCTCTCTAGTAACATAATATTTTATTTCATTTAAATCATTTCCATATTTGTTCAAAGAGTAATCATATATTTCTTTACTGGTAAGTGGCCACTCATCTCTAATATTTACAATTCCAGCAGAATGAATAACAATCCAATCAAGATCAGATTGTCCATACAAATCTAATGCTACTTGATCAGGTCTAAATCCATCTCTTATATAATAATTTTGTAAGTAAGTGATTGAACCTTTTAAATCATCACGTAATTTTACTCTACGAAAAAGATTTTTTACTTGAATGTAATCCCTTGATGATGCTCTTGAAGAGAAGGGTGATTGATAATCAATGTTTGGTAGTTCTCTAAAGTAAGACATTAGTATCCAACTCCTTTAACAGATGCATAGTCCTCTCTAAAGATTGGATTGAGTTCTTTGAATTGCATATCAACTTGTATATGAGTAGGTGTACCATCATAGAACGTGGAGTGTGTTCCAGCAGCAGTATAATTTACTTTCATATCACTTAAAACTGCAGGTTGAAATCTATTTAAAAATGGATGTGCACTATTTCCTTTTTTGTATTTTAAGTGAAAGATACTGGGTGCTTTAATGAATATACCTTTAGCTTCACTTTTAGTAGTACGAGATGGAGCCATTTCTATTTTAAAAGTTCTGATAATATCCATAACAACTTGTCCTTCTGATCTATTTCTAGGAAAGAATTGAAAGGAGAATGGGAACGTTCTAATACCAACTCCATTGAATAATAATTCAAGATTAGGATTTAGGATTTGACCTGTTGCTCTTGATATAAGTTGATCTGCACTGACGTTACCACCAAGTGCTCCGATAGCAGTTCCTGCAACTGCAGCACCAATAGCACCTTGTACTTCATTATTAGCTAATACTTCAGCAGATCCACTAGCAAGTGTTTTGAAAGCATTTTTTAAAGCAACGACGCTACCTGTAGGATCAACCCCACCTGCTACAGCAGATAATCCTGTTGCCTCTAATGGATTTAATCCAGACTCTCCATATTGAACTCCTTGACTATCAGTCACATTTCTAGGTATCGGTAAATTAATTATAGATTTTATTACTTTCTTTTTTCTGTTTGATTGACTTCCTGTTTGAAGAGCAAAACTTGGATTTTCATCTTTTATTTTGTCTTTACCAGTACCTTTTGTGAATTCTAATACTGAACTATCTTGTGTCGATTTTAAGTTCGAGCTATCACCACTGCTTTTTAAATCTGTAAAAGTTACTCCTTGTAACTCTAGACCTGGTGCCTGATATTCTGCTATTACTATTTCCAAATAATCTGTTTCTTGATCATCCCTTCTTGATAATGGATATGATAATACTTTAGTTTTTTTTGCTCCCCCTTCTTCTTTCTTACCTGTTGTGGTTGTCGTGGTTGATGCTGGTGTAGACGCAAAAGTATTAGCATCAATTTTATCAAATGATGACGAGTCAGTATATTGACTCATTTCTTCTAGATTCATCTCAGCTATTACTTGTTTTAACTATTTAGGTGGTTTCATCTGGAAATTCTGAAATGGTATCAATTCGAGGTCTTTTAACTCATCTGCAGTCACCTCATATAATCCACCCTGCACCTCTGGATACGTATATTTTCTATTTCTACCCCAGTGAAAGTTGTATGCAATGAATCCGTATGAGAATACTTCGGTTACTTGAACTAATGGATTTAAGTCAAATCTAATTTCTGGTGTTTTCGCCATGTATCTGAACACATAGTAAGAACCTGGTATGGGGACAACAGGACCTTCAGTCAAAACACTCTTGACTCTTGTTGCAAGTTCATCTGGATTTTTAATACTGACTAAACTATCAGAGATAGGACGAACACGATTGCCGATTGTGTCTTCAGGTCTGTCTTCTTGATACAAACCCTCATCTATTAATTTTTTCCTAAGTCTCAGCAGTGCTTTAGGTGATAATCTTGTCGCTCTACGTGCCATATTTAATACCTAACTCTTTCTCTGTAAATACTTTGAACTCATATCCACGATCTTTACACCATTCATCGGCAGCATTCCACTTTGCTTGATTCTTTGCGTATTCATATGCTTCACGTAGATAACCCTTTGTCTGTCTTTTTGGTTTTGCTGGTGGTTTTGTTTGTTTATTTGGTTTGATCTCTATGATATATTTCTTGATTGCACCTGTGCTCTCTTTCACTTTGATATAGAAATCTGGGAAGTATCTGTGTGGTCTATTATCAATCGGTGAACGATACCAAACGTACATTTCTTCACTTCCCCATTCAAGTATTCGTTCATTATTATCACAATAAACCATGAATTTTCTCTCCCAAAGCGACCTATAAACAATGTTCGTAGGATTACCTTTGTACTTCCGAGGATAAGATGGTTGATATTTACCCTTGTAAGACATCTAAATAATAATATAAGACAAGTTTTAGGTATTTAGAGTGGTTAAACCTCGCAGAATTGATGATTTCAAACCTACATTTACAAATTTAGCACAAACATCACATTATCAATTGATATTTGGGGGATTACCTCTTGGTGTGAGACAACATTTAAATGTTCGTGGAGTTGATTATAGATTCATTACTGAAACATCAGGGTTACTTTGCAACAATGCAGTGTTACCTGGTGCGACTCTAGCAACTAGTCAGATAGTTGGTAACTTCATGGGTGTAACGGAAAATATGGCTCATACAAAGGTATTCACTAAGATAAACTTGGAATTTTATGTTGATAGTGAATATAAGAGTTTGAAGTTTTTAGAGCATTGGATAGAATTTATTGCAAACGCATCAGGTGAAGATAAAGATAGAAAAGATTATTACTTCAGAATGGAGTATCCTGATGATTATAAAGCATATCAAACTAAAATAATAAAATTTGATAGGGACTACAATGAAGAAATGCAATATAACTTCTATGGTATGTTTCCACAACAAATAAATGCAATACCTGTTAAGTATGAGGGATCTGATATTTTAAAAGCAACCGCTACGTTTATGTTTGATAGATACACTGCTGGTAAATATTCAAGTTACGATAAGTATCGTGGTAGATATAACAACTTGAAAGAGACATTTAAAAAAGAAAAACAAAGAAAAGAGGAAGTCAAAGCAATAGCAGATGACAGTGGACTAACGAACAGAGAAGCTGCTATAATACAAGCAGGTGGTTTTGTAGAAACAGTTATCGAATAACCAACTATATAATATACAATTTAGTAATATATTATGCCTTTACCAAAGATTAGCACCCCGACTTATGGGTTGACGATTCCTTCAAGTGGAAAGAATATAAAATATAGACCTTTTCTTGTTAAGGAAGAGAAGATACTTATCATTGCGATGGAGAGTCAGGATGATAAGCAAATTGCACAAGCAGTGAAAGATGTATTAGGAAGTTGTATCTTGACTAAGGGAATTAGTGTTGATAAACTTTCCACATTTGATATTGAATATTTATTTTTGAATATTCGTGGTAAATCTGTGGGTGAGAGTGTTGAAGTATTAATCACTTGCCCTGATGATAATAAAACTAAAGTGCCTGTGATGATCAATTTGGATGATATCAAAATTAAGAAAGATGATGATCATAGTGTAGATATACCACTTGATGGTAATTTAAGTATGAGAATGAAGTATCCAGCGATGGGTGAATTTATAAAGAATAACTTTAGCACTGAGATGAAAGTTGATGATACTTTTGATATGGTTGTATCTTGTATCGAACAAGTTTATAGTGAGGAGGAGTCTTGGTCGGCAGCAGACTGCACAAAAGATGAAATGCAAGAGTTTCTAGAGCAATTAGATTCTAATCAATTTAAGAAAATAGAAAAATTCTTTGAAACTATGCCTAGATTATCTCATACATTCAAAGTTACTAATCCAAATACAAAAGTTGAAAGTGATGTTACGTTAGAGGGGTTAAACTCTTTTTTCGTCTAGGTATGGCTCATGAGGATCTAGAGTCATACTACAAAACAAATTTTGCCTTGATGCAACACCATAAATATAGTTTGACAGAGCTAGAAAATATGATTCCGTGGGAGAGAGATATCTATCTCACATTGCTTCAACAATACATTGAAGAGGAAAAATTGAAGGCTCAGCAGGAAAGAGGTATTAATGGATGAAGACCAGCAACAGGAAGGTCAACAAGAAGAGGAACAGAAAGAACAACGAATAGCTCCAGCAGCATTTACCAGTTTTAATATATCTGCACCTCCAAGAAGACCAATCTCATCTCTAGCACTATTTCAAAGACAGAGTGCTGAGGGTGATGAGGAACTTGCTGCTGCTGTAAAATCGAATCAGACAGCGATAACTTCGATAAACAGTACACTTGCGACTGTAACAATACAAATATCTGCACTTAACAAGTCATTAGTTCAAGTTGCTGAACAAATCAAACAATCGGCAGCGTTAGAGAACTTAAAAATGGCTCAAGAGAGAAAGCAAGAAATGATGCTTGCTGATAGAAATTTAAGAAGAGGTGCTGAAAATAATATAGAAAGAGGAATACAGGCAGCGTTATTTGCACCTGTGCAGAGAATAGGAGCAAAGGCAACATTTACTTTATCAAGACTCATTAATTTCTTTAATGTGTTATTAGGAGGATTTTTAGTAGGAAGAGCACTTAATTTAATAACTGCTTTAGTAAATGACGATAAAGAAGCATTAAAGAAGATTGGTGATACGATAGTTGGACAACTTGCAGCAGCAGGTGGTATATTTCTGGCGATCAATGGTGGTTTATTAATTGCACTTAATTCTTTAACAAGATTAGCAACATTTCTTACACAGGTAGCAGTTTCTAATTTATTAATTAAACCAATAAGATTGATATTTAATATTGCGAAAGGGTTAGTTACAGCGATAGCTGCAGCAGCATCAGGTATATTCAACAATGTATCACCTCCCACAACTATTGGACCTCAAAATAATAAACCAAATACTAATAACAAGAATAGAAATGTAAATCGTCTGGGCACAATTTTCGCTGCATTAGCAAACTTTGGATTTGCAGCAAATCAAATACGTCAGGGTGGTGATCCTAAAAGAGAGTTAACAGGTGCCTCTGGTGGTCTTTTATCATTTATACTTTCACAGAGTATTGGTCGTCGTATGATGGCTAGTCCTAATTTTGGTGTGAGAGCATTGGGATTTGGAGTGCAAGTGCTTGGACCTCTTTTAGGATACCCATTAACGACCACGGGATATGATTTGATCACACAATCTGCTGGATTTGAAGCGATAAGTGGTGATGTATCTAAAGATATTTCAACTTCAATTGATAAAATTAAACAAAATAATATAATAGTAAATCAACAAAAACCAGCACAACCTGCACCGTTTGGTGCTGAAGGTAGAGCGGCTCTAATAATGTTCGCTCCATCAAATAATATTAATAATATGTACCTTGCATACTCTCATATTCAGTATAACGTTCCAATGGTATGATGAGATCAAATTTAAATTTAGATTCAATAAAGAGATCATTGTCTGGTTTATCAGAGTCAATTAAGACTGCTAAAACAAACTCTGATCAGATATCAGATAGTGTCACCAAAAGGAATGAGGTCAAAAGAGAATCTTTATCTATGTCTTCTAAGTTATTTGCTAGGAGAAGAGATAATCTAAGAAGAAGAGATAAGGAGGATTTAATTGAAGCTGGTGGTGTGATGGGTGCTTTCAGAGCACGAACCAGAGCAGTGAGAAATCAAACAAAAGGATTTCTAGGAAGAATACTTGATTTCTTAGCGACTGTTTTGATAGGATGGGCAGTGTTGAATTTGCCTAAGATTATTAAACTAGCAGAAGGTGTAATGAAAAGACTGAAGAAATTCTTTGATATTGTTGAGGGATTTGCAACAAGCACGATAGAATTTTTTACAGGTCTAGGTGCTAGATTTACTGAAATGTCTGAGTTGGTGGGTAAATTTGATTTTGTGAACATAAAGAATCAGATTGAGAAATTTATGCGTAAAGTTCAAGACGCATTTACAAAGATAACACTTACAACAATTAGGGATGTAAGAAACTTTTTAGATAAGAGTGATAAGGAACTAGCAGAAGAACTTGGAATAAAAGATTTGTATGATCAATTGGTTGATGGTGAAGAGGATGGTATTGATAGCAGTGATGTAAATGAGGACTCTGAAGAAACTGATGAAGAAGATGACTCTGATTCTGATTTAGATAAAGAGAAACTCATAATGGATGGAATTGAAATGTTGAAGCAACAACAAAATGGTAAGTTAACTGATAAACAACAAAATTTATTAGATGAAAAAAATTATAAAGAGTTGGATAAGGAATTATCAAAAAATGGAATTATACTTCTTATTGATAAAGATAATGGTTTTATAAGTTATCTTCCTTATGAGAATAAAAAAGATCCAGGTCTACAATACAGAGGAAACGAGGATCTATTTCGTGAACAAAATATCTTTCCTTATCAGCGAGACTCTGATGGATATACTGATATTTTTGATCCTACTAAAACATCATCTGATCAAAATTCAAAAGATAATGTATTACCACCTGGTTCAATTACTCCACCAGTAAAAAATAAACCCGATCTTGATACTGGTACAGAAAGTAATGATATAATAATAGATATTCCTCCAAGTGATTCAATTGATAATTTGATAGATAGCATGAACAAAGCTGCTGGAATACCTACTGATGGTGACATAAATAATGGTAACTTAACTAATAAAAATTTTAATGACGCAATGTATAATAGTATACCGTAAACTATGTCTGCACTAAGTCCCGCCATTTATGAAAGTATAGAGATCTCTGCTGAGACCACAAACGGTAGTAAGAAGACTATTGAATTAAATCTTGGTGTCATAAAAATTAATATTTTTGAAGATTTATTTTCTCCCACAATCACAGCACAGGTGTTGGTTGTATCATCTGGTGGAGCAGTTCCCACAACTAATAAAGAGGGTGAGAGTGAACCAGATACAATGGATTCAGTCTACAGTGGATTGCCTATTCGTGGTGGTGAGAGAGTAAGTATTAAAATCGCTAATAATACTGATAATAATTTACCGATTGCATTTAATACACCCGATACTTATCTTTATGTTTCAAACGTATCAAGACAATTTTCTGATGGTGCGAAAGAATTATTCACATTAGAGTTAGTTTCTAGGGAAGCAATTACAAACGAAACATCTAGATGTGTGAAAAGATATTCAAAAACCGCATCAATTAGTCAACACGTTAAAGATATTATAGAAGAAAAATTAGCTTCAACTATTCCCGATGAAAATATAGATACAACTGTTAATGAATATGGATTTGTAGGCAATCTTAAAAAACCTTTTAATATTTTGGTTTGGTTAGCAGCTAAAGCAAAACCAGAAAGGGGAACTTTACCTGGTTATTTCTTTTATCAGACCAGAGAGGGGTTTAAATTCAAAGCGATAGATCGTTTGATTGAAGATGGGAAAAAAAATCCAAAGGCAACTTATGAAGAGATAAGATTTAAAGAAAATTCTCAATTAGGAACTGATGCAAACGATTTTACAATATTATCCTACAATGTAATCCAAAATAATGATTTATTAAAAAAGTTGGCTTATGGGCAGTATAGTAGTCACATTATGGAGTTTGACCCTTTAACAGGTTATTTTACAACAGAAGAGCAAGGTAGATTTACATTAGATGATACAACCAGACAAGACATAACATTCCCTGAAATTGAAAAAAATGATAATGTTGTTAAGACTGAAGATGTAGTAACACTTGGTGCTACTCCAGAGATTCCTGTGTTACTTAGTGATGATACAACTCAAAATTTAGGAACTCTTCCTAGCAGACTAATTACTATGGTAGCTGATCGAGGAACTTTAGAATTTGACCCTACTGTCGATAAAAACTCAAACCCTACAAGATGGCAGAGACAAGCATATCTAAGGTATCAACTTTTGTTTACACAAGTATTGCAAATGGTTGTTCCTTTAAACACTAATCTAGTTGCTGGAGACGTTATTAATGTAAAGTTTTTAAAGGCAGATATGGAAGCACAGGAGCATGATAGGAAACAAAGTGGTAATTACTTAATAAAAGAGTTATGTCATCATTTTGATGCTAATATGTCATTAACCTCTTTAAAATTAGTGAGAGATACATTTGGGGAGATAAGTAAATAATGGAAGCTTTTAATTTTAAAACAAATTTTATAGGTCATGATGGATTTGTGTGGTGGATAGGTCAGATTGCACCTATAGAGTCATGGATTAAAAACTTTGATGAAGTTAGTCAAATTGATACAGAACTTGCAAAATCTTGGGGTATAAGATATAAAGTTCGTATAATGGGATATCACCCATATTCAGATGCTGAACTTGCAGATGATGACCTACCTTGGGCACAAGTATTAGCGACTGCTGGAAATTCTGGATCACTAAACACTAGAGAGACAGTTCGATTAAACCAAGGTGATATTGTTGTAGGATTCTTCTTAGATGGTCATAATGCACAGGTTCCTATGATTATGGGTTCTTTCGCTCATACCCGACAGTGGGATGAAGAAATCGAAAAATGGAAATTGAATGGTAAACCAGCATCTGCATTTGGTGTTTTTGGAGGATATAGTAAAGCATTTGAGGAAGCAAATTATGCAATCAATAAAACTAACACTAACGAGTCTACTGGTGAGGGTGATAATGGTCCAAAAAATACATCTATTACAAACGCAGCAGAGTTAGATGATTCAGGTGTTCCACACCCAGTATCTGAGACAAACGGGTTAGAAATAAATCTTTGTGATAAAGGACCTGTATCAGATATTAAAAATGATGTTAAAGATATGGTTTCTCAGATTCAGGGTCTGAAAGCAAGGATGGATGATGGTAATGAGTTTTTTAGAGATAGAGTTAAAGGAATAGTATCAAGCACCACTGAGAGTGTTGTAAGAAAGTCTGGTAAATTAGTTAGTGGTATGATAGATGATACTTTTAACAAGATAGCACCAATAGGAAGAACAGGATTGGATAAACTTTACAAGGGTGTCTATAGTAAAGTTCTTGCAGCAACAAAAGCTCCACCTGTCGCACACATAGCAGGTGTAGCAGCACAGACAGCAATGCTCGCACCACTGAGTGTTGCAGAGAATCTAATTGGTTGTCTTGCAAATAATATCATTGCAGATTTGGGAGGTATGACCGAAGATATATTAAACTCTGTAGTAGATAACGTATTTAACGTAACTGATTGTGTTAGCGATCAAGTGGTAGGTGCAATCACTAATGGTATTGTGGGAAAGGTCGGTGATGGTATGTCTGGTGCATTAGGTGGATTAGACAAGATTCTTGGATTTTTTGGTGGTGGTCAAGGAGGAGGATTTAATGTTGAAAACATAATAAGAAATAGCACTTCATCAATTGCTGGTGCAGTTGGATTGAGAGGTTGTAATGAACCAATCAGAACTGATGAACTTGGACCTTGTAGATATCGTTTAGGATACGGACCCGTATCAGGTGGTGATGCAGATCTTAAAAATATTTTAGGAAATGCAAATGCTGCTGCTGCGTTATCAAGTGCTGCTAGACTCACAGGATTTCCTTTAGATGGTATCCAAGATATTGCTGGTGCTTTAGATATATTTAATTCAGATATGAAAGTTCCTGGTTTTAAGAGTTCTATCAGTAATTGTTACTCTGGATTACCCACTTTATGCGAACCTCCAAAGATAAGAATATTTGGTGGAGGAGGATCAGGTGCAGAAGCAATTCCAATATTTGGTAATATATTTGGTGATACCAGATATCGGACTGGAAGTATTATTGATATCAAATTGACTAATCCTGGTAATAACTATCAATATCCACCTTTTGTTGAGATTGTTGATAATTGTAATCAAGGAAGAGGTGCTCAAGCAAGGGCAACAATAAAGGATGGTAAAGTCAATAATGTCTATATCATAACAGAGGGTGAGAATTATCCTGTAAGTGATCAACCAGAGGTAGTGATAACTGATATTAATATTATTAATCCTGGTCAAAATTATGACGAAGGAGATACTGTTACTGATAACATAGGAAATGATTATGATGTTACAATACAAAATGGTGCAATCATAAAAGTAAGACCTTTAACAAATATTGCAGTTGAAGAAACTGTTCAGTTGTCGATTAATACAAGCACAGGATTTGATGCCTTAATATTTGCTACGTTAGGTGATAGACCTGATGGAGAGGTAGCACAGGTTATTGATTGTATATCATAAGATAAATACTTAAAAAATATCTATGGCAGAACGTAAAAAAAATTGGTATAAGAGATTTATAAAATCATTTGGACCTGGATTATTTCTGGAAACTGGTAATCCAGAGATAGGTGATGGTGGTGAGACTGCGTTCAGACTTTTTTCTTCTACAAAGAAAGGTGATAAATTTAATCTTGGGATGGATGAGAATGGAAAGGTTTCGATGAATGCTGATGTAAACATCGAGATGGTTGCAGGTGCAAAGAATAATCCAAAGGGCACAGATATATTAATACACAGTAGAAACGGAACAATAGATATCGCTGTTAATAAGAATGGTGCAGTCAGAATAAGAGGAGATAATGTTACTCTTCAGGCATCAAATCAAATTAAATTAAGTTCTCGTTCTATTCGTATGGAGGCAGCGGATGAAATTAGTCTGCAAGCACCTAAAGTTTGGAGTCGTGGTAAGAAGGGTAATTTAGTTCCAAAAACTTGGATGCAGTCTGTTACATTTGGATCTTACATAGGTGCGGATTCGATAAGTGGATTTTTGGAAAAAGGTTTACAAGAAGCAGCAGGTATCGTAGATGGTATTGATGATCTTGCACCAGTTGCATCAGGTTTAGCTGGTCAAGCAGGTGCACTAGCACAGGGTCTTGGAAGTCAATTACCAGGAATGGCTGATCAATTATCAGGAGTAACAGGTCAATTATCATCTATTGCCGAAACAGCAGCTCCACAATTACAATCTATTGCTGAAGATCTTGCTCCACAATTACAATCAATCGCTACCTCTCCAGAAGTAACACAGTTGGGTGCTGCACTAAAGGATCAAGCAGGTGCTTTTGCTAATTTAGGTAAAGGATTAGTTCCAACGGGATATTAAAATGGCAGCAACAGATCCGAATCCCAACGTAGATCCAACTATAACAGGTCAAGAGGCTTGGTTTAATAAGGATGTCCGTGTTTACGAGGATCTATATGTTTATGGAAATTTATATTACAACTTTGAAGGGACAGATAGTTTAAATTTAGATAATTTAAATGTTACTGGTATTGGAACATTTAACGATTTAGACGTAACTGGTACTTTAAATGTACAAGATTTAACTCTAAGAAATCTTTTTTCAACAGGTATCGCTACATTTACAGAAGCAATATTACCAGAATTAGATAATCTTCAAGTTGGTTTTTTAACTGTAACTGATAGTTTTCAATTTATAAAAGACACAAATGAATACTTTACATTACTAGGGTATGGGTCAAGAGCAGGTAATGTAGGTATTAATAGCACATTACCAGATCAAAAACTTGATATTGGAGGATCTGTACATATAGATGAAAATATTTTTGACTCAGATAACACTCCAGGTAACATTGGTAACTATTTGAGTAGAGATGCTGGTGGTATTCGTTGGGTATCAGTTCCACCTAATGCAACTGCTGATGGTATATTTGCTAGAAATGAGGGTATTAATATTGGTGTTGGATCATTCACAACAATCAATTTAATCGGAACTAGGAGTGGTGGAGATATTGTATTCGGTACAGACGCAGGTAGTGGTGTATTAGATATTGATATAAGATCAAGATGGGTTCTCAATGCCTCTGGTATTCATACGACATCAAACGTTGGTATTAACATCGCTAACCCATCAAAACCCCTTGATGTTGACGGATCGGCAAGGATTAGAAGTGATTTAGATGTAGATGGAATTTTATATGCAAATAGTCAACTTGATGTTGATGGAACAGCAGTTATCAGAAATACTTTAAATGTTCAAAATAATGTTGATTTTGATCAAAATTTAAATGTTGATGGTCAAACATTTTTAGATGAATTAACTGTTGATGATCGTGCAATTTTTAATGGACCTGTTTTTATTGATAATGATGTAATAATTACAGGATTTACCACAGGTACAATATCAACTTCAATTCTAGCGACTGAAGCAAAAAGAGCAGGTTTTGCAACTTTCTCTGATTTTGCAGGTATCTCTACGTTTGCTAATATCGCAGGTGTTGCGACGATAGCAGGATTTTCTACAAATTCACATCGTGCTGGTTTTGCTACATTCTCTGATTTTGCAGGTATATCAACGTTTGCAACACAAGCAGGTTTTGCCTTAACTGCTGGTTTATCAACTAATACAAACTTTATAGATGTTGATTCAACAGACGCTAATTCTTCACATCCAATTACATTTATTGATGATAATGATGTATCAACTTTTCATAAATTAAAAATTGACGCTAGTGATGGATTACTTTTTAATCCGTTTGATAATTTACTGACTGTAGGTGAAGTAAGCATCGCTGGTATCTTAACAGTAGGTGGAGCAACTACAGTTTATGGATCACTTGATGTTAATCAGAAAACCACACTAAAGAATGAACTTGAGGTTGATGGTGCTGCAGTCTTTGATAATTCAGTTGAATTAAATTCAACACTCATTGATATCAATGGTAGTGTTGCTGCTGGTAAAACTGACTATAGATTATCCTCTGTAGGAACTGGTGTTTCATGGAGACCACCAGGCGTTGAAACTACAAACATTTTATATGTTACTAAAGATGGAAATGATAATAATTCAGGATTATTGGAAGGTGATGCAAAAGCAACCATAGGTGGTGCTGCTGCAGTCGCTTTAGATGGTGATACAATATATGTTAGACCAGGTGTTTACTTTGAAGACAATCCAGTTGGTTTAAGGACAGATGTATCAATATCTGGACAAGATTTACGATTAGTCACTATTGTTCCAAACAATGTAAATGATGATATATTTCATGTAAGAAGAGGATGTTTGGTTGAAAACGTAAACTTTGCTGCTTCAAACTTTGGTGTACTACATGAAGGTTGTGGTTGTTTAGCATTTCCACCAATACAAGCGGACATTGACGCTGGTGATGCAACAGCAACAAGGAGTGGATATATCGGACCAGGTCCTGCGAATGAAGGTCCGAGTGGTAGATGGAGATCACCATATGCAAGAAACTGCACAAACTTTATAACAGGTAGTATTGGACTGAAGATTGATGGAAGATATGCTAACGCTGCATACTCTGGAACTAATAATCTTGGTCAAGATTTAAGAAGTATGGTGTGTGATTCGTTCACACAATATAATGAAGCAGGTATCGGTGTATCAGTTACAAATAAAGCATATGCACAGTTAGTTTCTATATTTACAATCAACAGTCATATTGGAATATTCGCTGGAGGCGGTGGACAGTGTGACCTTACAAACTCTAACTCATCATTTGGTGACTTTGGATTAGTCGCTGATGGAACAAGTCTTGCAGAATTTACAGGTATTACGACTGGAGGAGCAACTGCTGAGAGTGATGTATTCCAATTCTTAAATGTAAGAGATGTTGATAATAATGTTCGTAAACCTTTTGATGGTCAATCATTATTCTTTAAAATAAATCTCTCAGATTATCCAGAGGTCGCTGGTTATAGTGGTATTCTCACACAACCCATGAGAACCATCCGTAGCATAAAAATAACTAATGGTGGAAATCCTGGTGAATATAGTGCTGCCTCACCACCAAATGTATTAGTGACTGCACCAGCAGGTCCTGAAGGAATCCTAGCAGAATTATCTGCTAACGTGAGTGCTGCTGGAACAATTACCTCAGTGGATGTGATAGCGAGTGGTAGAAACTTTTTACCAATTCAACCGATTGATCTTTCATTTAGCTCTGGTAGTGCTGTTGGTATTGCAGTCACAGATCCAATATTATTCACTGTTGATGATGCAACAGAACCAACGACTGCTGGATTAACCACAGTTACATTTAATGAATTCGTACCATATAGTGTCGCTCAGGGTGTAGGTGTTGAGTTCTTAAGAATCAGTCGTATCATTACCAGTTCTCATTCTTTTGAGTACGTAGGTGCAGGTACCGACATAAATAGAGCAAACCCCTTCCAAGGTGGTGAGCCAATTCCTGATAATGAAATTGTCGCAATAAATGGAGGTCAAGTTCCGTTCACTAGCACAGATCAAAAAGGTAACTTTAGAATTGGTTCTGGATTAGAAATTAACCAAACTACTTCAACCATTTCAGGAAGAGACTTCAACAGAGCGATACAAGCTAACTTAACCCCACTAATCCTTGCTTTGGGAGGATGATAAAATAATATGGCAATTGCACCAGTCAATAAGTTTCTAACTGTCGCTGTTCCTGTAGCACCAGGTGAGCAGAAACTTTATGAGGTACCAACAGGTACTACTGCAATTTTGCTGTACGCACAAGTATCTAATGTAGGAATCGGGCAGACATATCCAACAGCAACTTTAATTCATAGAAGAGAGTCAAGAAGCACGGGTAATAAAAGGGATATAAGAGTCATAAAAGATATAGAGATACCACCTAATGATGCAGCAGTGCTTATTGATGGTAGATTAGTTTTAGAAAAGACACCACTAACACTTGATAGATTATTCTTGACGGGCGTACAGTCAGGAGTGGGTACAATTACAAATGTTGTTTATCATGAACCCACTGGTGTAGCCACAGTGACCACGATGAATCCACATAATTTTAATGTGGGTGATCCGATAACAATGAGTGGTATTGCTTTTACTTGTTCAGGGAGCACAGGAATTACAACTACAATATTCCCTGATCCACAACAGTCATATGTTGTAGATGAAATAACAAACACAGTCGGAACATCAAGAACTTTCTCTGCAGTTATCGGAAGATCAAAGGGATATCCTCATTTTTATAATCCAGCAATACATTATTTTGTTCGTTCAAGGAGTAATGCAGTTACAACAAATACTGGAACTCAGTTCACACCTTCATTTGCAACTTATACAGGTGTTAGTGGTGAACTAGTTTTAACTTTAGGTGCTGGACATGGATTAAAAAGTGCTACAACAACACATACTGCAACTAATGCATTATACAGTCCAGTAACAGGAATTATGACTGTGACTGTTGCAAATCATGGATTCTCCGCTACAGATAAAATTAAATTTGCTGATGGTTCAATCACATTTACTTGTGCACAAGACAGTCACGGATCTAATCATCCATATCCTAGATCAACAGATTATCCTAGTGGTAAGTGGTTAGACATATCTAATGTTACTACTAATACTTTTGAAGCTGTGGTCTTAGATACTATACCATCAACTTATACGGGTATTCATACATTTGTTAGTGCAACGACTAATGGTATTAGTCGGGCGTATTCTACAGTTGGTATAGCAACAGATTCTATCATATTCACATGCACACAGGATGGTAACTCTACTGAACACGCATATCCAAGATCAACTGATCCTTATGCTGGTTTAAACATTTCGATAGCATCAACAACCACAACAACAGCAACAGTAAACGTGGGTGCTTCACCCAGTGGTGGACTAGTCGCACCACTACAGATGGAGTTTATAGCAAGTATCCTAGAAAATAGTACTGCATAATGACTCAAGGAAGGAAGTCTCAGCGATATTTAAGTGGAAGATCCAAGATTGTTGGATTTTCTGGATTAAGTACAGATAGACATCTGTATGTTGAACCAGGTCAGGTAGAACCTAACTTGGGATTTCCTGGTGAGAAATCTTTACCAGCATCAGGAACTTATTACAAATTAATTACTGTTCCAAACGGAAACACATACGACAGATACTGGCAAGAGGATACACCTGCGACATTAGTAAATGGTATCACTATATTTGATGAAGGTACGTTAGTTGGTACAGCAAACACTGTATCGAAATTAAATTTTGTAGGAGCAGCAGTCACTGCTACTGCAAGTGGAACTATATCTACAATTACAGTCACACCCGTATCAATATCCACACTTGCACCCCCAAATGCAAGATCAGGAGATTTGTGGTGGGATAGTGATGAAGGTGAATTAAATGTATACTATCAAGATGCTAACAGTGCTCAATGGGTATTAGCAAATAGTGGAATTGGAACTACCACTGGAAGTGGTGGCGGTGGAGGAGGAGGTGGTAGCGGAGCTAACGTAACTGTCTCATCAAATCCACCAGGAACAGCTTCTAATGGTGATTTGTGGTGGGATAGTGATGTAGGTGAACTTTACATCTATTACACTGATGGTGATAGTAATCAATGGGTAGAAACTTCGGGAGGAAGTGAAACTGTTACAATATCAGATAATCCACCTTCTAGTCCAAACGCAGGAGATTTGTGGTGGGAGAGTGATACAGGATCTTTAAAATTATATTATGATGATGGAGATAGTCAACAGTGGGTTGATTCAAACGCTGGTGTACTTAGTTCACTAGCATCATTTACATCATGGAGTACGAATAGTGCAGGTATTCACACCACAGCAAACGTTGGAATCGGTACAACTAATGTAAGTGCTGTTGACTCTAGTAACACAGCAACTCTTGCGGTTGGGATTGTAACCGCACATAAGTTATTTGGTGATGGGTCTAATTTAACTGGCGTTGGTGGAACAGTTGTAATATCAACTTCTGCACCCTCAAGTGCTGATGTGGGTGATTTGTGGTGGGACAGTGATGATGGCGATCTTTTAGTATACTTTAATGATGGATCTGGTTCGCAGTGGGTAAGCACAAGTGCAGGTGCTACTGGAGCTCAAGGTGCTCAAGGTGCCTCTGGTGGTGGTGGCGGTGGTGGTGGATCTGGTGCTCAAGGAGCCGCTGGTGCTCAAGGAGCTGCTGGTGCTCAAGGAGCCGCTGGTGCTCAAGGTGCTACTGCTGCTGCAGGTGCTCAAGGAGCCGCTGGTGCTCAAGGAGCCGCTGGTGCTCAAGGTGCTACTGCAGCTGCTGGTGCTCAAGGAGCCGCTGGTGCCCAAGGAAACGCTGGAGCACAAGGTGCACAAGGAGTAACAGGACCTTCATCATCAAGGTCAACAACTAGTAGAACTACCAACCCAATAGCACAAACAGCATATCATGACATGACCATAACCACAGCAGGTAAAACTTGTGCTTTATTAAAGGTACAAATTAATGCTCCTGCTTGGGTGATATTATATGTTGACGCTGCTAGTAGAACATCTGATGCTGCTGGAACTGGAAGTGGTAGATCTGAAGGAACTGATCCAACACCTGGTTCAGGTGTATTAGCAGAGGTAAGCACTACAACTTCAGGTGCATCTACATTTTTGATGTCGCCAGGATTAATTGCGTGGAATAATGATAGCACACCTGCAGCACAAATATATGCGAGAGTTTATAACAAGAGAGCAACATCAGGTGTCAATACAATTACAGTAACACTTACGACGGTTAAGTTGGAAGCATAATGGCGATTAAATTAGTTAACGTAAAATTAAAAGATGGGGTAGATCAAAACTCATTTGTAAGTGAGTTTGATTCTGTCTCTGAAGTGAGTGTAAATAATCTTTTACCAAACATTCCAACTTTAGTTGTTTTTAATGTAGAGGAATCATATTTAAGCACACTCCAATCACATTCTTCTGTTGAGGTTGCGGAAGAAGAAGCACAAGCATTCCCCTCAGTGACTTATCCATCGCAACCGTCAACCTATACTTTATCAGGTAAAAATGTAACAGCAAATCTGGTTTATAGTGGCGTATCTGGAACAGATTTTATTTCATATCAGCATTATCTTGATACTGATATTATGCAAAAAGATGGAACTAACAAATTAGGATACGGAATAGACTATAGTGGTAGTTATTCTGGTTCTCTTCCAAATAGACCTACTTATGATGAAAATTTTGAGTATACAGGTCAAACCTACTCCAGTAGATATACAGGTAAACATGTAGATATTGTTACCCTTGAGGTTGGTCCAGTTGATTCTACTTACTCAGGACTTCAGGATTCTCACCCTGAATTTGATGATCCAGATAATACAGGAAATACAAGATGTGTTCCAACGAATTGGAATGGATGCTCCTCTGATAGTAACAATCAAGTAACTTCTAATTCAATGTTAGAGGATCATGCGATTGGAACTTTGAGTGCTGCTGGCGGAATACATGGTGGAATCTCTAAAAAATCAAATTTATATGCGATCTACTTATATGGAAATAATACCAATGATAGTCTATCAGCGTGTTGCAATGCAATCATCCATTTTCATAATAACAAAAGCACAAATGGAACTACAGGATTAAAAAATCCTACCATAGTTGTTGGTGAGTTTCAGTATTTATTTGACACTTATTATGGAATAAAGGTTTCAGATATTGCTTCTGTTACAGATCCCACTGGAGGTACTACAAATAGACCAGGCAGTGGATGGGGTTCTGATTTCACTCCATTTACAAGTAGAAATATTTTTCCTTACCGAGTACAAGATCCTGATGATGATTCCTGGCACTGGATGGTCACATTTCCATATCAATTTCAAAGTTCATCAATGAAAACTTCATTAGACGCATTACATACAAACGGAATTATTTTTATAAATGCTGCAGGTAATAATGGAGGAACATTCGTTAAGGAGAGTGATTCTAGATGGAGTGGAACTTATTGTACAATAGATTCAGGGGGTGTTGATAGATATAATATTACTAATTCTGGTGGTGTAGGTTCACCTGGTACAATATATGGAGGAACTTACTATCCCTTCAGAGCTTATGGTCCTCATGGTTTAGATAAAGGAATAGATGTTGCTGCTGGTCAAAATAGTGAAACTCACAATATGCTTGATGACTATACAAATAGAGGACCAGGTATAGATATTGTTGGAAGAGGTGCGTATACATTCACAGCGTATCCATTATCCACAGATAGTAATGGATTTAAATGGGGAAACTTTTCTGGAACAAGTTGTGCTACACCGACAGTCGTAGGTAAAGCTGCGTGTATGATGGAAGAATATTATACCCTCAACGGTGCTTGGCCAAATTTTACTCAAGTAAAAAATATGTTGCAAACTGAAGCAAGAAACGGAAATAATCGTGTTCTTGATCCTGCATCTACAACTTGGTCAAATGTTCCAGCAGCATCAGGTAATGATATTTTAATATTCAATCAAATAAGATATCCATTTGAATCATCACTTCTTAGAATACCAAAAACTGCAAATAGGGCGAACGGACTTTATACGTTTGCAGAACTAGCTGGAACTCCAAACTTTTTTGCTTTTTGGAATGCGAGAGGGTATTCAAGGGAGCAGACTATGGATAAGAGACCTACATCAGGTGTGATGTATCCAAGACCAAGAAACATTAGTAATATAGAATAAATATTTTTATGGCTCAATTCGATTTCCCATCTAGTCCATCTACAAATCAGACTTATACTGCTAATGGAGTTAGTTATAAGTGGGATGGAGTCGCTTGGAGAAGAATAACAACAACAGGTGCTCAAGGTAATACTGGTGCACAAGGTGCTGCAGGAGCTCAGGGTGCACAAGGTCATCAAGGTGCTACTGGATCTGGTGCACAAGGTGCTACAGGTGCAACGGGTGCTCAAGGTGCTTCAGGATCAGGTGGTTCAACTGGTGCTCAAGGTGCTACGGGTTCTACGGGAGCACAAGGTGCACAAGGTCATCAAGGAAATACTGGATCAACAGGAGCACAAGGAGATGCTGGTTCTAGATCATACACTGTGACAAATAGTGGATCTGGTGCATATGTGATAGATGGATCGAATAATCCAACACTTAATTTACTGAGAGGTTTTACATATACATTTAATATTAATGCTTCAGGTCATCCTTTCTACATCAAAACAGCACAAACCACAGGCACAGGAAATCAATATACAAGTGGTGTGACTGGGAATGGAACACAGTCAGGAACTTTAACATTTGCTGTTCCTTATAATGCACCATCAACATTATATTATATCTGTCAGTATCACAGTGCTATGAAGGGCACTATATCAATATCTGATGTAGGTCCGACAGGTGCTCAAGGTGCTGCTGGTGCTCAAGGTGCTACAGGAAACACTGGTGCTCAAGGTGCAACTGGATCTGGTGGGTCAACTGGTGCTCAGGGTGCACAAGGTAATACGGGTTCAGGTGGATCAACTGGTGCTCAAGGTGCTACAGGAAACACTGGTGCTCAAGGTGCAACTGGATCTGGTGGGTCAACTGGTGCTCAAGGTGCTCAAGGTAACACTGGAGCTGCTGCGTCACAAGGTGCTCAAGGTGCTACGGGTTCTACGGGAGCACAAGGTGCTACAGGTTCAGGTGGATCAACTGGTGCTCAGGGAGCACAAGGTCATCAAGGTAATACAGGATCAGGTGGTGGAACAGGTGCTCAAGGTGCGAGTGGATCAACAGGAGCTCAAGGTGCTACAGGATCAGGTGGTGGAACAGGTGCTCAGGGTGCTGCAGGTGCTCAAGGTGCAACTGGATCTGGCGGGTCAACTGGTGCTCAAGGTGCTCAAGGTGCTGGTGGTGCCACAGGTGCTCAAGGAGGACTATCAACTTATTCAATTCCAAGTGGTGGTATTATCGTTTGGTCTGGTGCAGCAAATGCAATTCCATCTGGTTGGGTATTATGTAATGGACAGAACAGCACTCCAGATTTGAGAGGTAGATTCGTTGTTGGTTATAGTAATACTGATAGTGATTTTGACGTAAATGATAGTGGTGGTTCAAAAGATGCAACTTTAGTATCTCACAGTCATACAATTAATAATCATACTCACTCATTTAGTGGAACCACTAATGATCCAGGCACTCATACTCACAGTTATAGTAGGTACGCAAACACATACAATTATGGTAGACACTGGCAGGGTTACGCTAGTATAGCTGAAACTACAACAACAAACACTGGTGGCGGTGGTGCACACACTCATAGTGTAAGTGGTACAACTGGTGATCCAAGTGATAGGGGAACTAACTCTCAAGGTTCTTCTGCAACAAATAAAAACTTACCTCCATATTATGCCCTTTGTTGGATCATGAAGACTTAATCTATAAATTGTAATATGGCTCAATTTAACTTCCCATCTAGTCCAAATAACGGTGATTCTTTTACACAGAATGGCGTTACTTTTCAGTGGGATGGTGAAGCGTGGAGAAGACAGGGAGTCGCAGGTGCTCAAGGTTCTACAGGATCAGCTGGTGCTCAAGGTGCTACTGGATCCACAGGATCTACTGGTTCTCAAGGTTCGACAGGTAATACTGGTGCACAAGGTGCACAAGGTCATCAAGGAAACACTGGCGGTGCTGGATCAACTGGTGCTCAAGGTGCACAAGGTGTTGCTGGAACTGCAGCAGCACAAGGTGCTCAGGGTGCTCAGGGTGCACAAGGTGATGATGGTGATGATGCTAGTTTAGTGTCTGGGACTAATCCACCAGGCAGTCCAAGTGCTGGTGATATGTGGTGGGATAGTGATGAGGGTGACTTACTTGTCTATTTCAATGATGGTAATTCAAGTCAGTGGGTGAGCACAGGTTCAGGACCTACAGGTGCTCAGGGTGCTACTGGTTCAACGGGTGCTCAAGGTGCCACAGGTTCAGGATCCACTGGTGCTCAGGGTGCTACAGGAGCCACAGGTGCACAAGGTGCTACTGGTTCAACGGGTGCTCAAGGTGCTACTGGTTCAACGGGTGCTCAAGGTGCTACAGGAGCCACAGGTGCACAAGGTGCAACAGGACCAACAGGTGCTCAAGGTGCCACTGGTTCAACGGGTGCTCAAGGTGCTACAGGAGCCACAGGTGCACAAGGTGCAACAGGTGCTCAAGGTGCTACAGGTGCAGGTGGATCAACTGGTGCTCAGGGAGCACAAGGTCATCAAGGACAATCTGGAACTAATGCAGGTCAAGGTGCTCAAGGTGCAACAGGAGCAACTGGTGCTCAAGGTGCTCAAGGTCATCAAGGTAATACTGGATCAACTGGTGCACAAGGTGCTACTTCTGCACAGGGAGCACAAGGTGCAGTTGGATCTACAGGATCTACAGGATCTACAGGAAATACAGGTGCACAAGGAGCCGCTGGTGCTCAAGGTGCTACAGGTGCACAGGGTGCTACTGCTGCTGCTGGTGCTCAAGGTTCTACAGGATCAACAGGAGCTCAAGGTGCTTCTGGATCTGCTGGATCAACAGGAATACCATCAGGGTTCATAGGTTTGTGGTCTGGTGCATCTAATGCAATTCCTTCTGGATGGTATCTGTGTGATGGTAATAATAGCACTCCAGATTTAAGAGATAAGTTTATTATTGGTGCTGGTAATTCATATGCTGTTGATGCGACTGGTGGTAGTAAAGACGCTGTGGTAATATCTCACAGTCACACAATTAATAATCACACTCATAGTTTTAGTGGTAATACTGGAAACCAATCAGCAAATCACACTCACTCATTTAGTGGTAGTGGTTCTTCTAGTCACTCTCATGGTATCTCTCCAGTAACTCATTTTGATAGTCATAATAATAATCAACGAAAAATTCAGAGTGGTAGAAATAATAGTAATACAAATTATGGTATTTCTAACGACTTTACCACTAATAGTGCGAACGTAAGTATTAGTATTAGTGGTAATACTGGTGGTATCTCTGCGAATCACGCTCATTCATTCAGTGGTTCAACTGGTAATCCAAGCGATAGAGGAACTGATACTCAAGGTGTGTCTGGAACAGATAAAAACTTGCCACCTTACTATGCTTTGTGCTATATTATGAAGAGTTAAATAATTATATGAATATTGATGAATTTATATATGTTGCAGAAGATAGATTAGATAAGGATTTTTGTAAACATTGTATTGAAAAATTTAACAAAGATGATAATAGGTATCAAGGAATAGTGGGTAGTGGTGAGAATTTAGAAATAAAAAGGTCAATAGATTTGCATATAAGTTCCAATGATGATTGGAAAGAAGAGGATGATGTTTTTTACAAATCATTCAAAGATATTTCATTATCCTATCAAGAAAATTTAAATCATCCGTTCCCTAATATCTGTCTTGCTGGCGATGCTGAAGATACTGGTTATCAAATTCAAGAAACAAAACCTGGTGATTTTTATACTTGGCATCATGATTGTATGGATGATAGATTGTTAACAATAATTTGGTATTTAAATGATGTTAATCAAGATGGATATACAGAATTTAGCTCTGGTCTCAAAATTCAACCAGAAATGGGTAAGATATTAATGTTCCCTGCACAATGGCCTTGGGTTCACAGAGGTTATCCTCCCAAATATGAAACTAAGTACATATGTACAGGTTGGATTAAAAAAATATATCAGAGTGATAAATAGAGAAGAAAGATCTGAGCAATCATGGTAAGCACAGTTACACAATTAAATATATCTGAAACAAATAATTCAATTGATGGGACTGATGGTAATTGGACTATTGTATCAGGTAAAGATGAGTTATATGTTGTAAATAACACGTATGATAAAAAATATAAATTAGTGATAGGAGAAGAGATCACTGAATAAATATTGGCATGACTGGTATAGATTTTCCTTCCAACCCTAGTGTAAATCAACAATTCTCTGCATTTGGTAATGTTTGGGTTTGGAATGGATCATCTTGGAGAAAAGTAAGTAGAACAGCAGTTGTAGGAGCACAAGGTAATACTGGGCAGACTGGACCTCAAGGTCCTGCTGGTGCAGGAGCACAAGGTGCTGCAGGTCCTACTGGTGCACAGGGTGATGCAGGTGGATCTGGTCCTGCAGGTGCTCAGGGTGCAGTTGGTGCACAAGGTGCTGCTGGTGCACAAGGTAATCAAGGTGCAGTGGGTGCTCAAGGTGCACAAGGAACTCAAGGTAATATCGGTGTAGGAAGTATAACAACATCTACAGGTGCACCATCAAATCCTAATGAGGGAGACTTATGGTGGGATACTGATGATGCTGTATTATTGGTTTATTATAATGATGGTAATAGCAGTCAATGGGTATCAATAAACACTGGGGTTAGAGGTGCTCAAGGTGCTTCTGGAGCTCAGGGTGCTCAAGGTGCAACTGGTTCAACTGGTGCTCAAGGATCTCAAGGAAATCAAGGTTTAACTGGTGCTCAAGGAGCTGCAGGTGCTCAGGGTGCTCAAGGTCATCAAGGTGTTTCTGGTGGTGTAGGATCCACAGGTGCACAGGGTGCACAAGGTCATCAAGGAACCACTGGTGCAACTGGTGCCCAAGGAGCCGCTGGTGCTCAGGGTGCAGTCGGTGCTTCAGGATCAGGTGGTTCAACTGGTGCTCAAGGAGCTCAAGGTGCTCAAGGTCATCAAGGACATCAGGGTGCTACAGGTGTAACGGGTGCTCAAGGTGCAACGGGTGCCCAAGGAGCCGCTGGTGCTCAGGGTGCTACTGGTTCAACGGGTGCTCAAGGTTCCCAAGGACATCAAGGACAATCTGGAACTAATGCAGGTCAAGGTGCACAGGGTGCTACAGGTGCTCAAGGTGCTGTTGGTGCTCAAGGTGCTAGTGGTTCAGGTGGTTCTACAGGAGCACAGGGTAGTGTTGGTGCAACTGGTGCTCAGGGTGCTACAGGATCAGGTGGTGGAACAGGTGCTCAAGGTGCTGCTGGTGGAACTGGTGCTCAAGGAGCCACAGGTGCACAAGGTGGAACATCAACTTATGCAGTTCCAGCAGGTGGAATAATTATATGGTCTGGTACAGTATCTAATATTCCATCTGGTTGGGTGTTATGTAATGGTTCAAATAGCACTCCAGATTTAAGAAATAAATTTGTTATTGGTGCTCATTCAGATAGTGGTGGATCTGCGAAGACTACTGTAACAGGGTCAGCAACACTAACTGGTGGTTCAAAAGATGCAATACTAGTAACACACACTCATAATTTACAGAATCACGTTCACGGTGTTAACTTAACCACTAATGATCCAGGCAACCATCAACACACTTACATTGACCAATATGTTGTAATTAATAATGGTTACAGACCTTGGCCAGCAAGTAACAATGACTGTGCTGCGAGAAATGTTAATACTGGTAGCGGTGGAGCACATACTCATACAGTAAGTGGTAACACAGGACAACCATCCACTAACACAACAGATACATTAGGTGAGTCTGCAACTAATAAAAACTTACCTCCATATTATGCAGTGTGCTATATCATGAAGACATGATATAATATAATAAAACTATATTATGAAATTAGACAAATATATTCATGTGTTCAATGATGCTATATCATCTGATTTTTGTGATCAAATTATTGAGGAATATGATGATCCAGAGGATTGGAAACCAGGCACTATAAATGATTATGAAGTAAATGATTATAGAAAATGTGAAGTTGTATACTTATCACAAGATGAAGTTTTAGAAAAAAATTTAAAAACAAGAAAGAAAATAGATGAGAGATTATTTAATATAATTACTGATCATTTAAAAAAATACTTAGAAAAGTATGATTCTGTGGGTTATGTACAAATTAAAGAAGATACTGGATACATGTTGCTGAGATATAAAACTGGTGATTATGTAAAAAAACATGTGGACACATCATCAGAACAACATCGAACACTTAGTTGCTCGTTAATACTTAATGATGATTATGATGGAGGTGAGATGTCTTTCTTAGACGGTGAGGTAAAACCTGATTTAAAAAAAGGTGATCTATTAGTTTTTCCCTCTAGTTTTACTTATCCTCATGAAGTTTTACCAGTGAAGTCTGGAATTAGATATTCAATAATAACTTGGATTAGGTAATAAATAAAACTATGGCAGCATTCGATTTCCCAAATAGTCCAAGCAACGGTGATAACTACACTGCGAATGGAATTACGTGGACATGGGATGGCACAAGTTGGAGAAGATCATCTGCTGTAGGAGCACAGGGTGCTCAAGGAAATCAAGGTAGCACAGGATCTACAGGTGCTCAAGGAGCACAAGGAGCACAAGGAGCACAGGGTAATCAAGGTGCGTCTGGTAATGCTGGTACCACTGGTGCTCAGGGTGCTCAGGGTCATCAAGGTACAACTGGTGCTACAGGTGCTCAAGGTGCTCAGGGTCATCAAGGTACAACTGGTGCTACAGGTGCTCAGGGTGCACAAGGTCATCAAGGTGTTACTGGATCTGGAGCACAAGGAGCCGCTGGTGCACAAGGAGCCGCTGGTGCACAAGGAGCGACAGGAGCTGTAGGTGCTCAAGGTGCTGCAGGTGCTCAAGGAGCCGCTGGTGCTCAGGGTGCTGTCGGTGCTCAAGGTGCTGCAGGTGCTCAAGGAGCTGCTGGTGCTCAGGGTGCTGCGGGTGCTCAAGGAGCCACAGGACCTACTGGTGCTCAAGGTGCTACAGGACCTACTGGTGCTCAAGGTGCTCAAGGACATCAGGGTAATACTGGTGGTGGAGGTTCAACAGGTGCTCAGGGTGCACAAGGTCATCAAGGACAAAGTGGTACAGGTGGTGGAGCAGGACCTACTGGTGCTCAAGGTACTGCTGGTGCTCAAGGTGCTACAGGAGCACAAGGATCTGGTGGTTCGGCAGGTGCACAAGGTGCTGCTGGTAATGCAACAACAGGTGCTCAAGGTGCTACAGGTGCTCAAGGAGCAACAGGTGCACAAGGAAATCAGGGTAACACAGGAACTACTGGAACCGTATTTACCTCTGGAACAAGAATGTTATTCCAACAAACATCAGCACCATCTGGTTGGACAAAAGTAACATCAGGTGTAAACAATAGAGCATTGAGAATCGTGACTGGATCTGTAGGGTCTGGTGGTAGTAATGGTTTTACAAATGTGTTAAACAGCACAGTAACTACAGCCAATGGTTCTGTGTCTAACCATACTTTAACAACAGCACAACTTGCGACACACTATCATAATGTGTGGACTAGAAATGAAATAGGAATTGATGGTACTCGTGCTGGAACTGGTAAGTCAGGGCAAGCAGGTGGTAACTGGAATAGATATGTTGGGTATCGTCAAGTTCACGGAAGTAGTGATTCATATACACCAACTTCAGAAAATACTGGTAGTAGTAATTCTCACAATCACGGATTTACAAATCCTAACTTTAACTTGAATGTTGCTTATACAGATGTTATAATAGCTGAGAAGAATTAATATGAAACTTGAGCAAGGAAAATTTTGTCCTTTGATTGGTAAAGACTGCATTGGTTTACAATGTTCGTGGTTTATGCAAATGAGGGGTAATAATCCTCAAACTGGTGAACCAGTTGATGAATGGGGATGTGCTGTTACGTGGTTGCCAATGTTAATGATTGAAAATTCTCAACAACAAAGACAAACGGGTGCTGCTGTGGAATCATTTAGAAATGAAACATTAAATAGAATATCTACTACAATAAATATGAAAACAATAGAAGAACCACTAGATAGATTGGAGGGAGATAAATTATGAACTTAGTAATAATACCATCAGATAGAATTATCGGCATAGGGACTACTATTATAAGTGGTATTGGAACTGACTTGTCTTGGATACCTTCTGATGTCCATGCAGTTCATTGGGATGGTTCTTCGGGTGAGATTGAATATAATGATGGAAAGGCAAACTTAGATATTACATCCATTGGAATATACTCTCAAGCAGAGACTACTTTTAATAATGAAATTCAACGTAGAAAAGATTTAGATGATGAATACCTTAACAGCAGTACTTTTTTATGGATGAAGTTGAGAAGTGAGAGAGATAATCTTTTATTATCTTCAGATTTTACTCAATTAGGTGATATAGGATTGAGTGAATCCAAAAAAACAGAGTGGATTAATTATAGACAAGCATTAAGGGATCTCCCTGCAAATACAAGTGATCCTGCAAATCCAAACTGGCCAACTAAACCATCTTAGTAAAAGAAGGGTTGTTATTAATTTTAATTTTATTGGGAAAACTTAATGAACACAGTTGATTTTGTTGAAACTATTCAAGTGCTTACACCTGAAGAAGTAAAAATTGTAAACGCAGAATTAGATAAGAAAGAATTTATAGTCAGTTCAATAGGGTTTGAAGATGGTAAAACAGGTGAACCCAGAGTGGATTCTGATATTAGATCTAGTTCTGGTTGTTATCTCCTTGATGATGAGAGGGCAGCTCAAATCATGCACGAGGGTATGAACAAAGCATTATTGGAATATCATAAAAGAATGGTGGATAAACATCCTACATTTGATGGGTATCCAATTCCTGGTGGTTATATGACCACATCTAATAGAGAATTAATACAGGTTCTTGAATATGTTAAAAATCAAAAATACGCATGGCATACTGATGCATCACCATTACCAGAATCAAAGGAGTATCACAGAAAAATATCAATTATATTATATCTGAGTGATGGTTTTGAAGGAGGAGTGACAGAATTTATTGGTCATACACACAAACCACCCGTTGGTCATGCTTTAATATTTCCATCAAATTGGTGTTTTCCACACACTGGTACACAAGTAACAAGTGGAAAGAAGAGAGTGGCAGTTACATGGTACTACGTTAACGACATCACTTGGCCTTTCTAAATAAATTTAACTATAATTAGTCTATGAGTTACTCAGACGAATTTTTAGAGAACATTACTATAGATGTTTGTAAAAAGACATTTATGTTGTATATGGATGATGGACAGAAGAGAAAAGTAAAGTGTGATACTAGTCAACAGTTTATGGATGTCCTTGAATTGATTAATAAATCTGCAGATCCAAGAATTGTAGAATATACTGATATAACCACTACAGAAGACTGATTCCTGACTAACTAAATAGATCATAGAATAATATATTGGCAATCATAAGACAATGCCCCTTAATAAGTTAGAGAACTTTATAAAGAATACTGAAGGGCGTATTCTTTATGTTAATCCAAGTGACCTTGATTCAACTGATGCGATAGAGAATCAGGGTAATTCACTTACTACACCCTTTAAAACTGTTCAAAGAGCACTCATTGAGGCTGCTAGATTCTCCTACTTAAAAGGAAATAATAACGACACAGTAGAAAAGACAACAATATTACTATATCCTGGTGAGCATATAATTGATAATAGACCTGGTTATGCAATTAAAGCAGATGGAACTTCTGCAAAAGCAGTATCACAGAGTGGTGCTGAAACAAATGCGACAACTGAATTTTCTCTAACTTCCAGTTCAGTATTTGATCTTACACAAGCAGATAATATTCTTCATAAATTTAATAGTATCAATGGTGGTGTAGTTATACCAAGGGGAACATCACTTGTTGGACTAGATCTAAGAAAGACAAAAATAAGACCAAAATATGTTCCAAACCCTACAGATGTAAATGTAGGAAATTCAGCGATCTTTAGGGTCACTGGTACTTGTTATTTCTGGCAGTTCTCTATCTTTGATGGTAGCGAGAGTGGACTTGTATATACAGACTCAACAGATTTCTCAACTAATAATCAATCAAAACCAACATTCTCTCACCATAAATTAACTTGTTTTGAATATGCAGATGGTATCAACATACCAACAGGTTATACAATATCTGACTTAGCAATGTATTATGCTAAGTTATCAAATGCTTTCAACTCTACTGATAGAGTTATTGAGACAACAGACAGATATCCAGTTAGTGATACTGGATTCTCTCCACAAAGACCTGAATTTGAAATCGTTGGTGCGTTTGCTGCAGATCCAATTAATATATCAAATATTATATCTGGTGATGGATTCACACCTGGTGCGATCATCACAGTTACCACCACTAATCCACATGGATTGAACGCTGGTACACCAATAAAGATTAAGGGTGTGGGTGTAGATGATTATAATGTATCAACAAAGGTTCAGAATGTAACTAGCACGACTCAGTTTACATACTTACTACCATTTGTAAGAACAAATTTACCTGCATCACCAAGTGCAGCAGCAGGTACAGTCACAATTGAGACTGATACAGTTACAGGTGCATCTCCTTATATCTTTAATATATCATTGAGATCTGTCTTTGGTATGAATGGTATGCATGCTGATGGTAAGAAAGCAACTGGATTTAGATCTATGGTTGTTGCTCAGTTCACTGGTATATCACTTCAGAAAGATGATCGTGCATTTGTTAGTTATAATAAGTCATCTAGAATTTACGAAGGTATTGGTATAACTAAGGTAACAGGTGCAGCACTCGCAAGTGGATCATCTGCAACTAATACATCACAAGTTTATCATCTAGACTCAAATGCAAGATATAGAAATGGTTGGGAAACTGTTCATATCAAAGCAAGTAACGACTCCTTCCTACAGATAGTATCTGTATTTGCGATTGGTTATGCAAGACACTTTGAATGTATCGCTGGTGCTGACTATAGTGTAACAAACTCCAACTCCAACTTTGGACAAATCTCACTTGCATCAAAGGGATTTAAAAAGGAAGCATTCTCTAAAGATGATAAAGCATTCATCACAAATATCATTACACCTAAAGCGATTACATCAACTGAAGAAGATGTAGATTGGATTTCATTAGACGTTGGACTTACAACATCTGTGGGTATTTCAAGTCATCTATATCTCTTTGGATTTAATGATAAGGATATTAAACCACCCGTTATAATTCAAGGTTACAGAGTTGGTGCTAAGTTGAATGATAAGTTAAACATAGTTAACTCAGGAACTAACTACTCAGCCGACATCTTTATGACTGATACTGATCCAGCGAGTGGAGCAGTATATGGAACTACAAGCTCAGTCAAATCACTTGAAGTTTCTAATATCACACTAAATTCACAATTTAACTTCGTTTCTAATCATGGACTATTAACAGGTGAAAAAGTAAAATTAATAAGTGATGATGGTGATCTACCAGAAAATATTAATGCTCATCAAACATATTTTGTTATCAAAACTTCTGCGACAGCGATTAAATTAGGATCTTCACTATCCAACGCTGAGAATGGAACAGCAATTACAGTGTACGGTGGAACTAACCTCAAAGTATTAAGTAGAGTATCTGAAAAAGATGCTGGTGATGTTGGATCACCAATACAATTTGACTCTACTAATGGTAATTGGTATGTTCACACAAATGCTGCTAGTGGTATATACAACGGATTTGCATCTGGTGGTATTGCATCATTTGGAGCAAGGACAAACGTATCATTCTTCAAGAGAAAAGAAGATGCTAGAAGTATTGACGAGAAACTTTACAAGTTTAGAGTTGTTGTACCTAAAGAATTTGATAACGCAAAGAATCCAGAAGAGGGATTTATACTACAAGAGTCAGGATCAACTGCTGCAAGAACAAACGCAGATTTCTCTTTAGCAACTATTGGTAATTCTGACTATGATTACAAACGTAATCACAGATTTATTAGCACTTGTACCGAAGCATCAAACGTTGTTACTGCAGTCACAGAATTACCTCATGATTTAGATGTTGGTGATCAGATCATAATTAAAAATGTAAGTAGTACAACTAATACATCTGCGACTGTAAATCAAGGATACAACGGTACATTCTTAGTCACATCAGTAGACAACGACAAGACATTTAAGTATTCAACAACTGATGTAGATGGTACAGCACATAGTGTTGGATTCTTTACAAATGATACAAGCAGTAGAACAACTTCACTTCCCAGATTTGAAAGAAATGATCTACAGGCAAACTACTACATTTATAGAAACGATACGATTCAAGAGTATGAGAAAGACATTTCTGATGGTGTTTATCATCTTTATGTTTTAAACGCTGATAACAGTATTACAGAGGAATACACAACACAGTCATTCAGTCAGAATGTTGACGATTTATATCCACAACTTGATCGTGATAATATTGAAGATAATCCTGCACCATCAAAAACTTTTGCAAGAAGATCACCTGTTGGTAGTGTAGTAACTAATGATCTTAAGAAGAGTCTCACAAGAGAAACTGCCGATAGTGTATTAAAAGATTTAAAAATAGGTTTACCAATTACAGGAGTTTCAACTTCATTCTCATCACAGAACGCTGGTACAGCAACTCTTACTTTTGATAGACAACATAATTTAAGTGGTATTGTTACTTGCTCAATATCTGCTGGTGGATCTGGATTAACAAACGGAACTTACAACAACGTCAAATTATTCAATACTGGTGGTACAACTTGGGATGGTGCAACTGCAACTGTGGTTGTATCTGGTAATCAAGTCACTCAAGTAGATGTGACTGCTGGTGGATCTGGATATGCTGGTGGAGAAACACTTGATTTGGACAATACATTTACTGGTGGATCTGGTGCAAAGGTTACTACTAGCACAGTCGGTATATCAACAGTCTTAGGTAATACAGTTCAGATAACTGGTCTTACAACCACCACTGGTGGATATTATAGAATATCTGGTGTACCAGCAGCGAATCAAGTTGCGATTGCAATTACAGCATCTGATGATATACAGGCAGGTGAATACTTATTAAACGTAGGTCATGAATTGATTGTATCATCATCAACTTATGACACAGTTACAGGTATTACAACATTCACCACAAATTCACCTCACGGATTTGTAGTTGGAAATAGTTTTAGAGTTCATGATTCATCAAATATTAATAAAGGAGATTATGTTGTAACTGGTATTACAACTGAAAAAGTCATAGCTAAAACTGATGCTGCACTATCAGGTGCTTTCTTATTGAAGCATGCAATGTCGGCAAATGATAGAGCATCAGATATAACAGGTGAGAATCTAGGTGCAAGAGGTCTTTCATTCTATGGTAATGAGAGAATGACTCTTGATTCTAACATTACTAATGATACTACAATTCATGTATCAGTTCCAAACGCAGGTATTTCTACCACTCAAAGATTTGAACTAGGATCATACATTGAGATTGATAGTGAGATAATGCGTATTACAAGTAGTACACTCTCTGGATCTGGTAATAATGAGATCACAGTCATTCGTGGTGCGTTAGGAACACTGAAAGAAAATCACTCTGGTGGAGCATTAATTAAAAAGATTCTACCAAGAGCAGTTCAGTTCCATAGACCTTCTTATATCAGAGCATCAGGTCATACATTTGAATATCTTGGATATGGTCCAGGTAACTATTCAACTGGTCTACCACAGGTTCAGGTTAAGACATTATCAAGAGAAGAGGAGTTCTTATCACAAGCACAAGAAACTGCTGCTGGTATTGTTGTTTATACAGGTATGAACAATGATGGAGACTTCTATATTGGTAATAAATTAATTAACTCATCTACTGGTAAGGAAGAGACATTTGATATACCAGTACCAACTATCACAGGTCAAGACCCTGCTAGATTGAGTGTTGTATTTGATGAGGTAATCGTTAAAGAAAGAATACTTGTTGAGGGTGGTAAATCCAAGACAATTCTATCTGAGTTTGATGGTCCTGTTAACTTTGATAAGGAAGTCAAGATTAATGATAAGACAACAATAAATGGTCTTACCAAATTAAATAGCACTCTTGAGGTCACAGATACTACACAATCAAATGATAAGGACACAGGATGTGTGGTTCTTGAGGGTGGATTGGGTGTTGAGAAAAATGTTAACATAGGTGGTAACTTAAATGTATCTGGTGTTTCAACATTTGTTGGTGTGGGAACTTTCCAGAGTGGTTTGTTTGTTAAGAATGATATTAGTGTTGTTGGAGTTGTTACTATAGGAGAAGACTTAGTTCTAGGTGGGGAACTGATAAGTAATAGTTCTATTGTTTCAGCAGGTGGTACATTCGGTAATGTGCAGATCGCAGTAACGAATGATAACACGATTGATACAAAACCAAACACAAGTAATCTTGAGATAGGACCTATAACTGGTGGTCAGATTAATTTGAATGATAACGTAAGTATCAGTAATAATTTGGTATGTGGTGGAACTGGAACATTTACTGGTGATCTAATTGCTTTCTCATCATCTGATGAAAATCTAAAAGAAAATCTAGTGGTCATTCCAAATGCACTTAGTAAAGTTGGATTAATGACTGGTTATACATTTGATTGGAAGGAAGATACTGGATCACCTTACTGGCATTTCAAAGGTATGCGAGATACTGGTGTAATTGCACAAGAAGTTGATGCACTCGGATTACCTGGTATTACTACAACTAGGGATGATGGAACTATGGGTGTGAGATATGAAAGATTAGTACCAATATTAATAGAAGCAATTAAAGAACTAGAAGCACGAGTTAAAACTCTGGAGGGTTAATGGCTTTACAAGCATCTGGTACTATAAAGTACAGTCAAATTATTGCAGAATTTGGAACACCAAACAACGGTGGACTAGGTGAATTTAGATTGGGTGGTGGTGAGAATGTAGGTTCATTATCTAACTTACCACTAGATGATGGAGTTCCTGTTTCTGGTCAAATTAAATTTAGTGATTTTTACAGTAAGAGATTGAATCAAGTTGTTGATCTTCACTCCATAGGCAACAATACGACTAGGCAAGATGCTAAAGATAGATGGAGTAATGGAAATGTTCATGTTGTAGGATCAACTAAAACTGGTAAAACACAACCACCAGACACAATTGATGATAGAGTTATTATTAATGTTAACAATACCATTGGATCTGCAAAGGGAACTCAAACTCATTGTGCAGTAAAAACAGGCACTTGGGATTCAGGTACAATTTTAGAAATTGAGATTGGTGCTTCAGGTAAATTATATGGTGCTGGTGGTGATGGTGGTGATGGTGGATCAGCAAATAATGGTAAAGGTGAAGATGGTGGAACAGGATCAAGTGCTTTAGGAATACAATACGCTTGCACAGTCAATAATTTAGGTGTAATCCAATCTGGTTACGGTGGTGGCGGTGGCGGTGGAGGTAGAGAGCAAACAACTGGTGGTGGTAAAAAAACTCCAGCAGTAAATAATGGTGCACCAGGTGGTGGCGGTGGTGGTGGAGCTGGACTCCCTGCTGGAGCTGCTGGAATATGCCCTGATAATGCTTTTGGTGGAGGTACAAATGGTAATGATGGTGGTGCTGGTACATTGAGTGGACAGGCAACTGGTGGTGCTGGTGGTAATTATGGTGGTGATGGTGGTAATAGTAGTCCTGTAAATAATTCAGCAACAAAGGGTGATGATGGTGAAGTCGATACTAGCACAGGTGGAGAAGGAACTGGTGGCAATAACGGATTTGCTATAATAACTAATCAAGGATCTGCCCCGTCTATAACGGGTGGAGGTTCATTTACAGGTAGAACATTAACGTCAACTAATCCCACATAATGATTCCTAATATATTATTCAAAGTGATTTCAAACGACCCAATAAATCAATCAATTGTTGTTAAATTTTGTCGTGAAAACGCACAAAAACCAATTGACGACTACAGATCATACAATATTTCATATCGTAATATAGATTTTAGTAGTCCAAAAGCATTTGAAGATAGTATGCGTTCTAGAGGAAATCCTATCATCATGAAACAATTACTAAAAGAAGAACCTTTAGAGGTTAATAAGGGAGTTCCTGAGATATTATCAACTGATATAAATGATTATATTGGAAAGATAGTTTGCACCACTAGTGATACAAGTGGTGCTATGAATAAGGTAGAATTATGATTGATGATGCAAACAAAAGATTTTATCGTAGATGTGATGAGTTTGCGATATGTGTAAACATAGGTAAGGCAGGATATGTGACTGCTGAGAGTCCAGAAGATAGGAATACAATTTTTCAATATATCGTATATGGTAAAGGTAAAGCAGGTATCATGTTTACTGAAGACCATATAGAATTTAAGGAGAGAGAATTAGTTGATCTTAGAAAATATGTACATGATTATGTGATGTCTTATGCTTCAGAAGATTTTTTTATCATTGGATTTAATACTTACGATAAATATCAGAAATGGGATGCAAGATTAATATCAAGTACAGAAACTAAACTAGACTTGAGAAGTTATTATGATAGGGTTGAACCATTTACTGGTCGAACATTTATAATATGCTTGGATGGTAAACCGATAGTAAATGATAAAAGATTGAAAAGGTATGACTATTCTGAAGTATTCTTTGGTAATTCATATAATATAGACTTAAACGGAGGAGTGTTAGGACTTTTCGTAAAATGCTAAAAGATTTTTTACATAACTACTTAGATTCTCCAGCAGTGGATGATGCTATCAGCACTCCACTAGATAGGTTCGATAAGGATATCTATGGTGTTGTTGGTTTTCATTCACACGTTCATTATCGTGATGATCAGTTCCAAGTGCAAGTGTTTAGATTTTATCCAGACAAATACTTCATAGTTCCAGAACATACTCATCCAAACGTGCATAGTTTTGAAGTGGGTATAAGTGGAGACTTATGGTTTAGTCATGGTGGTAAATGGTTATATCCTAGACACCCTGCACTTCATTTCTACAGGGCAAAAACAAAAAAGAAATATCGTTGCATTCAAGTTGATAATGGAGATCCACATGGAGCAGCAGTTGGTCCGACTGGTGGTATATTTTTATCAGTGCAACAATGGTTAAATGGAGTCAAACCATCTTGCGTGGGAATGGACTATGAAGGTTATGGTGTATCGGAGAAACAGGCAGAGGTTGATGGTGTTAAATATAAAGAGAGGTCATGGAGAATGGCTGCAACCAAAGAAGTAAAACCACCCCCTTGGGATATGCCATGATAACTAAAGATGATCTAGATCAATTATTTGAGTGGGGATCTAGTGTAGAGTTTCCACTTAAAATTTCTCCTAAATTTACTGGTAGGGGAAAGGATTTTGATGGGGATGATTGGAGGGGATATTGGTTAAAGATGACGAGAAGAATGACTAATATTCGTAAGAGTTTTATGCCTGAGCATATAATTAAAATACATGAGAATCCAGATATTCTTTACTCTGCATTTGTAAATATTGCGTCAGGTGCGGACATCAAACCTCATCGAGATCCAGAGGTTTATCTACACAAATATAAGAGAATACAGATACCTTTAGTTGTACCAGATCGAGAAAAATGTTACATGGTATGGGATGATAATAAGAAATATTATTGGGATATTGGAGTTCCACAATGTTGGGAAGTTATGGATCATACCCATAGTGGTGCAAATTATTGTGATGAAGACGCTAAGTTTCTTTTTCTAGATGTAAAACTAGACACAGAAGTAATGATAAATAACTAAAAATCTAACTATAGAATGGCAAATATAAGGAAGTCATTTAATTTAAGAAATGGTGTGCAAGTAGATGAGGATAATCTATTTGTAAACAGTTTAGGCAATGTGGGCTTGGGGACAACAGTTCCTAGCGAGACTCTTGATGTTCGAGGAAATATAAAAACAGTTGGAGTAGTAACAGCGATTGGTGCATACATATCTGGTGGACTAGAATCAGCAGGGGTATCTACATTTACAGGTAATGTTCATGTTGGATCAGCGATCACTATGTATCCCTCATCAGGAATTATTAGTGCGACTTCATTTAGGGGTGATGGTGCTTCGTTATTAAATATTCCAACTTCACAGTGGACTGATGTTGATCCTAGTTTGAATATTGTAAGTATATACAATACTGGTTCGGTTGGAATAGCAACCACACTACCAAAATTTACACTACAAGTTGGTGGTAATTCAGATTTATCTAATTTCCAGAACGGAGTAGGTATCAATTCATCTGGTAACATGGTGGTTACTGGTATAGTAACAGCAGGGGTATTGAAGGGAGAGGGTTCTGATATAACATCACTTAACGCAAGTAATATTAAATCTGGTATCGTATCAAACGCATACCTACAGGCAGGGTATGAGTTTTCTGGTATTTTAACAGCATCACAGTTCAAAGGTAATGTTCTTGGGGATGTTGTAGGTTTCGCAACAACTGCACGAGATTTAGTTGATGGACTAGATTTAAGTTTCGGTTCATTTACTTCAGATAATGCACAAGTTGGTATACTAACTGTTACAGGTTCAATAGTTACACCAGGCGACAATGCACCGATTGGTGTGGGTACTACAGCACCTCAATCAGACCTCCATGTGAAGAAAGCGGGTATTTCTTCAATACAAGTTTCTAGTGATAGTAACGAAAGTCTCATCACATTAAGTAGAGGACTAGATCAGCAAGGAACTGCTGGTGCGATTAAATTTGGTAATGAAGATGCTTCCTTCCTTTATAGTGAATCGAATGATTTAGATATAATAAACTACACAACAGGTAGTGTTAACAATTATCTACACGCAGGGTCATCTGGTATTAATACTGGTGGATTTTTCTGGTTAAGAGGTAAAAATGTTGACCAGTTGATGACTTTAACTTACGATAAGAAGTTAGGTATCGGGCGTACAAATCCAGACCATAATCTTCATGTCGTAGGAACTAGCACAGTTACTAGTAATGCCTTCATAGGTAATAATCTCACAGTCAAGAATGATGTGACTGTAGCAGGGGATATGTCTGTATCTGGTAGTTATGGATTAGTTGATTCAGATATTACTGGATTGAATGTTAGTGCCACTACAAAACATTCAAGGGTAAAAAATCTTGATATAGATGCAAATCTTAAAGTAGCAGGTATTACTACAATATCTGGTTTTGTCGCAGTTGGTAACACATTTTCAGCTGGTATAAACAATACACATCCTACGAGAGGATTCGGAATTAATATTGATCTAAACAACGCAGTAGCGATTGGTACAGACGCTCCTTTCAATGATGTTGGTCTTCTTGCCTTAGATGTGAGACATGGAAAGGCATCTTTCGCAGGGGTGGGTGTTGGAACTACAGCATTATTAGCAGCGATTGACTTTAGATATGCAGGTAGAAATCATGCTGATGTTGTAAACACAGCTGAAGACGCAAATAGAATGTATATGTATCCTCCTGTGGTTGATACAAATGAGAGAGGTAACTTAGTTGGTATGCAACAGGGTGCTATGGTTTACGACTCTGATTTGGACACTTTATGTTTTTACAATGGAAGTGAGTGGAGAAAGGTAACTCATACAGCAGCGTAAATATAAAAACTTATACATACCTTTGTATGGATTGTAAGTCGGATTATATATTCTTTAAGAGACAGTAGCGAAAGCGTCACACACGACCCCTCTGGGGTCTTTTTTATGCTATAATAGTTGCATATAAGATAATACTATGCAACTCAGACCACATCAGTTAGACGGATTAAACGCAATGCAGACTCACAATAAGGGTCAGATCATTGTACCCACAGGTGGTGGAAAAACAATGTGCATGATAGAAGATGTGAGAAGACTCTTTGCACAGGACAGTTTACCAAAGACAGTTGTAGTTGTTGCACCACGCATCCTCCTAGCAAATCAGTTATCATCTGAGTTCTTGGAGTTCATCACAAATGCAGAGGTCATTCATGTACATAGTGGCGAGACACATCATAAAAGTACAACCAAGACAGATCAACTTGAGTACTGGTATCACAATAGCACAGATAATCTATTAATATTCACAACATATCATTCTCTACACAGAATACAGGAGTCTCTTGATATTGAAGTAGATGCAATATACTTTGATGAAGCACACAACTCAGTACAGAAAAACTTTTTCCCTGCTACTGAACACTTCTCATACAATGCGAAAAGATGTTTCTTTTTCACTGCAACTCCAAAGAATAGTTTGACTCCTCAGAAAGCAGGAATGAACTGGAGCAAGGTATATGGGGATGTGATCTGCCAAGTTCCTGCACCAAAGTTAGTCAGAGACGGATACATACTACCTCCAAAGGTTGAAGTCTATAAGTCAAGAATCTTGGATAAGAATGAGTTGGTTGCTGAACATGATTGTGAGCAGATGGTACAGGCGATAGATAATATACAGAAGGACAAAGTATTAATATGTGCTAAGTCCACAAAGCAAATCGTATCACTTGTTTACTTCACAGATTTTGTAAGTGATCTTGCAGACAGAGGTTATTCTTGGATGACCATTACAAGTAAGACAGGGGCGATTATTGATGGAGAAAAGGTGGACAGAGAGACATTCTTTGATACACTTAATGAGTGGGGTAGAGATTCAGACAAGAAGTTTGTAGTTCTACATCACAGCATACTCTCAGAGGGTATCAATGTTCATGGACTTGAAGCAGTATTGTTTATGAGATCTATGGATTACATCACTATTAGTCAGACGATTGGTAGAGTGATACGCAAAGGGGCAAAAGACAAAGTTTATGGTATGATATGTGTACCAGTATATTCCAAAGTGGGTATCACAACCGCCAGAAAGGTTGAAGCAGTGGTCGATACTATCTTCAACAAAGGCGAAGCAGCCACAGTTACAGTAACAAGATGAGGGATACAATTCTATTTGGAGATTGTCGTCAGACACTCAAAGAATTTGATGAACAGGCAAGGATGTGTGTAACATCCCCTCCTTATTATGGTCTTCGTGACTATGGTGGGGAGGATAATCAGATTGGACAGGAGCAAACTCCTGATGATTTTATAGATGAATTAGTAAACGTATTCAAGGAGGTTCGCAATGTGCTTACAGATGATGGAACTTGTTGGGTTAATCTTGGGGATAGTTATTATAATTACAGACCAGGAAAAGGACAAGGACTTCCAAAACAAAGTGTTGCAAATACAAAACAAGACTTACCAGATGTGTGTCCTCGCAGAGGAAATAGAATCGAAGGACTCAAAGAAAAAGACCTTATTGGAATCCCATGGATGTTCGCTTTCGCAATGCGATCAGATGGATGGTATCTGAGACAGGACATCATCTGGCATAAACCAAATCCAATGCCTGAGAGTGTGAGAGATAGATGCACAAAGGCACATGAATACATATTCTTGTTTAGTAAAAATAAAAAATATTATTATAATAATGAAGCAATCAAAGAACCCGCAAAAGATTGGGGAACAAGAGATAGAACCAAAGGAAAGTATCATAACGAAGGAACAGGACTCCAACCGCATAGCGGTCTTACAAAAAGTTATCCAACAAAGAATAAGCGATCTGTCTGGTCGGTAACTAATAAACCATATAAAGATGCACATTTTGCAGTATATCCTCCTGACTTGATTGAACCTTGCATCAAAGCAGGGAGTGAAGTAGGAGATATAGTTTTAGATCCATTTATGGGATCAGGAACTACAGCAATGGTTGCAAAGGCACTTGGTAGAGATTACATAGGATGTGAACTACACGAAGACTATGGTAACTTAATTCAGAAACGTGTGCAAGATTATGTGCCAGTTAAGGAAGAGACACAAGAGGGTTGCATAAACATACTGGATATTATATAATAGAAGAGTAATAAAGGAGATACCATGATTGAAGGATTTGTTCTAACACTTGTATTGATGACTTTTTGTATAGGTTCATCATTTGCAATCGTAAATTTTGCATCTAAAGGGAGGTTCTTTTAATGAAATGTAAAGTTGACCTTATGGTTGCAGGGCAAATTTTTAGTGAGTCAGTTCATGCTCGTGATTATGCGGAAGCAGAGCAAGTTGCACTCGCTAGAAACCCTAACGCTAGAGTTATCAGAGTAAATGCTGATTTCTTCACAGATGATATTTGGAATTGATATATAAAGAAAAAATAAAACCATGAAAGATCAAGCATCAATAGGTACTGAGTCTGCATCTGTTAAGTATCAGAGAGCATTAGACCTTTTTACTGAGTCAGTTATGAAACCTGACCATGATTTGCGTGGATGTGCATACAATCAAGGTTGTTATGAGGATTTAATGGAGATCAGAGAACACGTTTTAGAGTATCTTAAAACTTTAAAAGATGTGACCTATCACACAAATCCAGATGAGAGTGATGATATTGAAACAGCAAAATTAATTGAAACTAAACCATTAACTAAGTGGCGATAAATGAGTGATGTTCACTATAAAAAACACGTTGTCTTTCGTGAGACAGAGGATGTTATATTCTATGATATAACTGTTGAGGAGTCAAATGCTTCTGATCTTGTGGTACACACAGGTACAGCAGTATCTCCACCAAATGATAATGTGGGAGCAAAGCAATTCTACATTCATAGTTTTCAAGATGATTACAATAGAGTGGTATCAGGACAACGGACATTTGAGTTAGTAAATTATAAGTGGAAGTATCCATATCATATTGTAAATCTAAATGTACACAATGGTGCATTGTTTATACCTCGTGGTACATTTCACAGATCAGTATCAGGAGAGAATGGTTCAATAGTAATCAATCAAGCAAAGAGATATGATGGATTTGATCCAAGTGCAGAGTTCTATCCTGTATCATGTGCGACCAATATTGAACTCTATAATGTTCTTACAAGAGAGAAACCAGTAATACACAAACTAGGCGAGTAGGCATAAATTTTTATTAACAAAAACTTAAATTTAGGGTATCAACACATAAATAACTACAGAATTGGAGATTCAAGATGCTTTAAATCTCTACATTATGAACCAGTAAAATAGGAGTCCGATTCATGCACAACTTAATTTCTTTCAATCAGTTAGTAGGGTCACAAGATCAAGATAACGATTTAATCACAGAATACTATGAGTGCCTAATCGAATGTGAAGAAGACCAACATATATGCAAACGAATATGCAAGGAGGTTTTAATTGATTAGCATTTATACATCACATCCACCATAAAGTTTACCGAACCCCTGACCAAAAGTTAGGGGTTTCCTTATTACATAAATTATGTTATAATGATAGGAGATTTGATTACAAAATGAAAAGAGTATTGATTACAGGTGGAGCAGGGTTTATAGCACACCACTTGATTGGACAGATACTTGAGAAGACAGAATGGGAAATAG